>Ga0302184_10000039_pt1 | contig 102815 bp, 96 predicted proteins | sample I_Palsa_N3_3_FD_200233 | JGI IMG/M metagenome (GOLD analysis project Ga0302184, IMG submission 200233) | Peat permafrost microbial communities from Stordalen Mire near Abisko, Sweden - I_Palsa_N3_3 | ecosystem: Environmental > Terrestrial > Soil > Palsa > Peat permafrost | place: Sweden...
GGTGTCGAAGCGCTTCGGATACAGGAACTGGCCGATGCCGTTGAGCGGCTGGCCGGGGTCACGCGGCGAGAAGCGGTGCAGCTCGAAGTTCACCGAGTAGCGCGGGCCGACCTGGACCATCCCGTTGTGCACACGGGTGTAGAAGCGATCCAGCGGACGCACCGGGGGACCACCGACAACCATCCCGCGGAAGTCGTAGACGCCGCCGTGGCACGGGCAGATGAACCGCTCCGCAGCCGCGACGTAGCGCACCGGGCACCCCAGATGCATGCAGCGCGAGGAGAGCGCGACGTAGTGGTTGTACTGATCCTCGGGCTCGGTGTCGATCGCCGGGTCGCGCTTGCGCATGTAGGCGATCGTGTTGCCGGCGTTGCCGATGCCCTGCACGATCGTGATCACCTTGGTCGCGTAGGTGAGCTCGGAGAAGTCCGAGGGCGTGCCGACCGTCTGCCAGTTGAACGGCTCGCGACTGAACAGCGGCCCGACGGCGAACGCCAGCGCCGGCAGCGTGAACGCCATCACCGCAACCCCACCGGCGCCGTGGGTCACACCGGTCATGAATCGCCGGCGGGTGACGGTCTCGCCCTCAAACGCACCCGGCATCCGCCGGTCGACCGTGTATTTGGACTTCGCGCCTTCTGTGTGTCGGTCTGCCACTTGGTCTTCCATCAACGATGGTTAAAGGGGGCCAAACGCCGCGGTAAGTCTACAGTCATCAGGAGCTGAAGCAGCCGGTTCGCCGGGGCCTCAGTGACGCTGGTCGAGTGTGCGGCCGCAGCATTCTACGAGTGCAGCGCCGGCGCCTGCGTCACCCCCGCAGGCGAGCGCCTTCGCGGCCTCGTACTCGGGCGTCGCACCCCAGCCGACGGCGACCGCACCCGCGTCCCAGATCGCGCCGGCGAGCTCAGAATCCTCCGACAGTTGCGCCTGCGAGAGCAGCGAGATCACGTCGGCGAGCTCCGAGACAGCCGCGAGATCGCCGAGCTCGGCCAGGCGCGACAGCCCGAGCGCATATAACTGGTCACCGAGCAGCAGCGCCAGATCGCGGTCGTCGGTGACGACCACGCGCGGCCGGCCGTAGTGCAGCAGCGAGCCCTCGAGGATCATCTCCAGTAGCAGCTCGTACTCGGCCTCCCGGCCGGCCGCACGCGGGCCGCGCGCCGCCTGTGACGGCGCGCCGATGCCCGGTTGGTCGCCGTCGCCGTCGGCGGCGCCGGCGACCAGCAGCGAGGCAAGCGTGCCGCCCCGGGCGGCGAGCGCCTCATACAGCGAGTCGTTGCTCATTACCTGATGTTTATACGCTCGCGCCCGCTCAGCCGCCGACAGCCTGGAACGCACGCGCCGCCGCCTCGATCGTGAGCTCGATGTCGCCGTCGGAGTGCGCCAGCGACGGGAACCACGCCTCGAACTGCGATGGTGGCGGATAGACGCCGCGGGACAGCAGCTCGCGACACCAGGCGCCGTAGGCCTCGGTGTCGCACGCCTGGGCTCCGGCGAAGTCGCGAACGGGCTCCGTGGTGAAGAACACGGTCATCAGGCCCGGGAGGCTCTGGACCTGGACCTCGACGCCGGCCGCGGCGGCCGCTGCACGGATGCCGGTGGCCAGCAGCGCGGTGGACTGCCCAAGCCGCTCGTAGGCGGGCTCGTCGAGCTGCGCCAGCGTCGCCAGCCCGGCCGCCACCGCGAGCGGGTTGCCCGACAGGGTGCCCGCCTGGTAGACGTCGCCGGCGGGCGCGATCCGCTCCATCAGCTCGGCCGTGCCGCCGTAGGCTGCGGCCGGCAGCCCGCCGCCGACGATCTTGCCGAGCACCGTCAGGTCCGGGGCAACGCCGTAGCGCTCCTGGGCACCGCCGCGCGCGACCCTGAAGCCCGAGATCACCTCGTCGAAGATCAGCAGTGCGCCGTTCTGATCGGCCGCCTCGCGCAGCAGCTCCAGAAAGCCGTCGGATGGCGGCACGAGGCCCATGTTGGCCGGGATCGGCTCGGCGATGATCGCCGCCAGGTCCGGATCGTCAGTCAGCTCCCAGAGCTTCGAAAAGTCGTTGAACGGCGCAATCACGGTCTGGGCCGCGGCCACCTCGGGCACGCCCGGGCTGGCCGGGATCGACTGCGTCGCCAGCCCGGACCCGGCGGCGGCCAGCAGGCCGTCGACGTGGCCGTGGTAGGCGCCCGCGAACTTCAACACGCGGGAGCGGCCGGTCACGGCGCGGGCAAGGCGCAGCGCGCTCATCGTCGCCTCGGTCCCCGACGACGTCATACGGACCATTTCGATCGAGGCGATGCGATCGGCGATCTGCTCGGCGAGCTCCACCTCGCCGGCCGTCGGCGCGCCGAAGCTCGTGCCATTCCGCGCGGCGCGGGTGACCGCTTCGACGACGCTCGGGTACGCGTGCCCGAGGATCAGCGGCCCCCACGAACAGACGTAATCGATGTACTCGTCGCCGTCGACGTCCCGGATCCGTGAGCCGTTGCCCGAAGCGACGAAGATCGGGTGCCGGCCGATCGAGCGCATCGCCCGCACGGGCGAGTTGACCCCGCCCGGCAGCCGCTTCAGCGCTCGCTCATAGAGCACCTCAGAGCGGGTGGGGGTGATCACACGCCGCCGTGCTCGCGCTCCCAGTCGCGATGCGCGGAGGTGAAGTACTCGAGCCTGATCTTCTTGAACTCGGTCGACGAATACAGGGTCGAGCGGTCAGTGATCTGGGTGTCCTCGGCGATCGAGTCGAGGATCGCGTCGCACTCCTCCTTGGAGCGGCCGTGGGCCATCGTGAACACCGAATAGGGCCAGTCCGCATAGGTGGGGCGCTGGTAGCAGTGCGAGATGCCCCGGAACGACGCCATCCTCGCGCCGAGCTCGAGGATCCGGTCGTCCGGGACCCTCCAGACGCCCATCCCGTTGGCGCTGAAGCCGGCGCGGCGATGAAACAGGATCGCGGCCACGCGGCGCAGCAGCCGACGCTCCTGCATCCCCTGCAGGTGGTCCAGCAGCCGCTGCTGATCGATTCCGAGTTCCTGCGCGGCGGGCGCGTAGGGCTCGGAGATCACCGGCATGTCGCCTTGGGTGGCGCGGATCACCGCCCGGTCGAACTCGTCGTAGGGCTGGCGCTCGGTCTCCGCCGGGGGGACGGCCTCGACGGTCTTGGAGAGCGCCTCGGTCCCCCCTTCCATCTCGAGGTCCATCCGGATCTTGAACAGTTTCAGCGTCGGCAGCTGACGGACCGACTCGGCCCCCGCCTCGTGGGCCAGCACGTCGAGCGTGCCCTGCAGCCCGAGCTGAGAGTCCGGCTCGGTGGCGATCGTGAACCAGATGTTGAACTCGTGGTTTCGCAGGTAGTTGTGCGACACGCCGGGGTGCTCGTTGATCACGTTGGCCGCGCGCCAGGGATGTTCGGGGTCGACCTTCGCCGCCACCAGCATCGACTGGTAGCCGAGCGCGCGGGTGTCGAAGATCGGGGTGACCTGGCGGATGATCCGCTCGTCGAGCAGGCGCTGCACACGCTGCATCGCCTCAAGCTCTGAGAGACCCGCCTCCTGCGCGACGTGTTCGTAGGGTCTCGCAGCGATCGGGAACTGGCCCTGCATCAGGTTCAGCAGGCGCTTGTCGAGGTCGTCAAGCGCGATCGCCGCGCCGTCCTTGCGGCTACGCAGCTTGGGGCCGTGGTTGCCGGCGTTGGCGTCCTGGACTCCGGCGGGAGTGTCTACTGAAGCCACTCGGCTGCCTCCTTGGCGTGATAGGTGATGATCATGTCGGCGCCGGCACGGCGGATGCACGTGAGCGCTTCGAGCACGGCGCTCTGCTCGTCCAGCCAGCCCGCGGCGACCGCGGCCTTCAGCATCGAGTACTCGCCGGAGACGTTGTAGGCGGCGACCGGCAGACCCGTGTCGTCCTTGATCGTGCGCAGCACGTCCAGATACGGCAGCGCCGGCTTGACGATCAGGATGTCGGCGCCCTCCTGCACGTCGAGACGCGCCTCGCGCAGCGCCTCGCCGGCATTGGCCGGATCCATCTGGTAGCCACGGCGATCGCCGAATGCCGGCGCGGAGTCCGCCGCCTCGCGGAACGGGCCGTAGAACGCGGAGGCGAATTTCGCGCTGTACGCCATGATCGGCGTGTCGGTGAAGCCTTCGTCGTCGAGCGCGCGACGGATCGTCGAGACGCGTCCGTCCATCATGTCGCTGGGAGCAACGATGTCGGCGCCGGCCTGGGCCTGGGAGACCGCGGTGCGGTTGAGCAGCTCCAGCGTCTGGTCGTTGTCGACGGTGCCGTCGTCACGAACCACGCCGCAATGCCCGTGGCTGGTGTACTCGCAGAGGCACAGGTCGGTGATCACCAGCAGTTCCGGGTGCGCGTCCTTGATCGCTCGCGTCGCCAGCTGAACGATTCCCTCGTCGTCGTAGGCACCGCTGCCGAGCTCGTCCTTGGCGGCGGGCAAGCCGAACAGCAGCACCGCCGGGATCCCGCGTGCCTGCGCCTCCCCCGCCTCCTGGACCGCGTGGGAGATCGACAGGTGGTCGATCCCCGGCATCGCCGGGATCGGCTCGCGGCGGTCGACGCCGTGCGCGACGAACATCGGGTAGATGAACTCAGCCGGCGTCAGCCGCGTCTCGCGTACGAGGCCGCGTAGCGCGCGATTGGCGCGGAGCCTGCGCAGGCGGGTCTGCGGGAACGACATAATGTGCATCTCAGGATAACGGCGAGATCCGCCCCATTGCGCGGCATACCCGACGCCGGTCAACCGCTGTCGACGCGGATCATGTCTGCCTGTACGCTGTGTGGGTACATGAGCAACCTTGACCGGCGGGGCGGCTACACCCCCCGACACGTACGTGAGAAGCGCGCCTACCGGTTGGCCACGGTCGGCGCCGGGGCGGGCGGGCTCGGGGTGGTCACGCTCGTGCTCTCGGTCGTCGGGATCGTCTCAGTGGCGATCCCCGTGCTGCTGCTGATCATCGCCGCGTTGTGCGCCTACGCGTTCATCCGCACCACCGGCAAGCGGTAGGCCAGTCGGCGGGGCCTAGAGCTCCGGTCCCCACGGCTCCGGCCCCGAAGGATCCAGTTCCCCGGACGCGGCCGGCACGTGCGGCGCGGTGGGCGGGCCCCAACTCTCGAAGATCGTGTGGTCGCGCAGGTAGACGGCGGTTTGGCGGAGCACCGCCGCCACCGGCAGCGCCACCAGCGCTCCCACGATCCCGTACAGGGCGTCCCCGATCAGCAGCGAGATGATGATCAGGATCGGGTTGATCCGCAACGCGTGACCGAACACCTGCGGTGAGACGACGTGCCCCTCGAGCTGCTGTAGGCCGATGAACCCGATCAGCAGCCACACCGCCGACAGCGGGTTCTCGAACAGCGCCACCAGCAGGGCCGGGATCGGGCCGATGATCGGCCCGAAGTACGGGATGAACTCCATCAGCCCGTAGAAGGTGCCGAAGAAGGCGGCGTAGCGGCTGCCCGCCGGGAAGATCCCCAGCCAGCCGAAGCCGTACAGCATGAGCGTCGCCGAACCGCCCATCACGAGGCTGAAGATCAGCTGTGCGCGCACGTAGCCGAACACGGCGTGCTGGATCAGCCGGGGATAGTCGTCCTCGGTCGTGCCGTCCCCGCGGGGCATCAGCCGTCGTACGAGTTCCCCGATCTGGCGGCCGTAGACCAACATGTAGACCGACAGCACGAGGATCAGCACCAGGTCGAACCCGATCGTGACCAGCTGGGTCAGCAATCCGCGGGAGAAGTCGACAATCGCGCCCGACCGCTTCAGCACGTCCTTCTGGAGCGTCTTCAGCGCACTCTGGCCCTGTTTGGTGAGGTGGACCTTGACCCCGCGGTGGTTCAGGAACGTCTGCAGGTTCGTGAGGTCACGGTTGGCGTGGCGAGTCAACGACGGCAGGTTGTGCTCGAAGTGGCGGATCTGGGTCGAGACCGGGCTCGCCAACAGGAAGCCGACGCCGACGACCACCGCCACCAAGCCGAGGTAGACCGACAGGATCGCGAGACCCCGCGGCACCAGCTGCTCGAGGATCCGCACTGGTGGCGCCAGGATCAGTGCCACCAGGCATGCGATCACGAGCACCAGGAAGATCGTCCCGGACGCCCGGGCGAGCGCCCACAGGGCGAGCAGCGTCAAGGGCAGCAGCACCACCTGGACCCAGCGGCGGATCACGACCCGCGGGACGGCGGGCGCGGCCGGCGGCTCGGTGGCCGCCCCGACGCCGTCCGGCATCGCCCCCGGCTCGGGCAGCTCCGCTGCGCTCATACATAGGTCTGTATGGCGTCGGCGCGACAATCCCTGCACGATGGCGACCAACATCCTGTTCGTGGGCGACGTTGTCGGCGGGCTCGGCAAGCGCACGCTGCTCGGTCTGCTGCCAGCACTCCGTGAGCGGCTCGCGGTCGATTTCGTCGTCGTCAACGGCGAGAACATCGCCGGTGGGGTCGGGATCACACCCAAGCTCGCCGAGCAGCTGTTCGACGGCGGTGCCGATGTGATCACGCTCGGCAACCACACCTACCGCCAGCGTGAGATCTACCGGTATCTGGACGAGCGTGACGAGATCCTGCGCCCGGCCAATTTCCTGCGCTCCCAGCCCGGGCACGGCTGGTGCGTGGTCAAGCGCGGCGACGTCCGGCTCGGGGTCGTGTCGCTGTCGGGCAACCTGTTCATGGACGCCGGCCGACCGGCGTTCGCCGAGGTCGACGCGGCGTTGCATGCGCTCCGCGACCAGGTCGACCACGTGCTCGTCGATATGCACGCGGAGGCGACCAGCGAGAAGATCGCGCTCGGCTGGTATCTGGACGGTCGCGTGACCGCCGTCGTCGGCACCCACACGCACGTGCCGACGGCTGACGCGCGGGTGCTGCCCGGCGGCACCGCCTACATCACCGACGTTGGGATGACCGGCCCCCGCGGCGGCGTGATCGGTGTCCGGCGTGAGCTGGCGATCGAGTCGATCACGACCAAGATGCCGGTGCGCTTCGAGACCTCAGACGAGGATCCGTGGCTCAACGCGGTGCTGATCCGGGCGGCGTCGGAGCCGCGGCGGGCTGACGCGATCGAGCAGCTGCTGTTGCCGGCGGCGTGAGCGCCGGCGGCTCCGGGCGGCTCGCGGCGGCTGCCGGCGGCTCCGGGCGGCTCGCGGCGGCTGCCAGCGGCTCCGGGCGGCTCGCGGCGGCGCTGAGCGACCGGCGATGTCTCGGGGGTATGTGGCGCGAGCCGGCTCCGGGCTCGCGTCATCGTTCTGACGCTCATCCCTGGGCTCAGATGTGGCGTCGGCCGGCGGGTGCATTCGGCCGCCGGGCGATGCAGCGCAGCCGCGGGACGCCGGGTGGCGGCGACGCCGGACGCCGGGCGTCGGGCGACCGCGGACGCCGGGCGTCGGGCGACCGCGGACGCCGGGCGTCGGGCGACCCCGGACGCCGGGCGGCGGGCGACCCCGGACGCCGGGCGGCGAGGGGCACAAACAACCCAACGTAGGCGGGCGACATGCCGCTGCGGGTGTTTTGGGCGCCTGGGCCGCCTATTTCGCCCAATGTCCGGTCTGCACCGCGAGTAAAGGGTGATATATCAGCGAGCCGGGCGCGTTCAGTAGCCCGTGCGGTAGCCCGTGCGCACGCCGGTCCGCGGTCGGTCCGCGGTCGGTCCGCGCGGCGCGTCTACGCCCGCGCGCGCCGGGGCGAAAGGGCGACCAGGGGCGGTGACGGCAGTGGGGCGGATCGCGTCAGCGAAGCAGGCTGCGGTTGTTCGGAGGGTCGGCGCGACGGGGCTTGGCGCTGCCGCCGGCGCGGTTGGGACGGTTGGCCTGGTAGGCGCGGTACACGAACGGCACGCCGACCAGCCCGACGACGAGCGCCAGCGCGCCCCCGATCAGGGCCGCTGGCACGGCTCCGATCAGCGTCGAGGACGCGACCGCGATCACGACGACAACAAGCCCCACCGGGAACAACCAGGGAAGCAGCCATCTGGGCATGGCCGGATCGTACGCCACCCGGTCCCGCGCTAAGCGGTCAGCCCGCCGACGGCGGCGGCGTCGACCAGTTCGCGACGCTTGCCGGTGACACCGGCGCGGCCGGCGGCGGCTCGGAGGGATGCTCGTCGATCGAGTCCCAGGCGGCGTAGAGGTGCTGGCCCGGCTCGGGATGGGAGGCGAACAGGGCCACCAGCACCAGCGGGAAGAACCAGACGATGTAGGGGTACAGCCAGTAGTTGACGCTCAGTTGCAGGGCGATCAGCACGGCGGCGCCGAACGCGGCGACCTGCATCGTTCCGCGGCGGCCGGGGAGCACCGCGACGACGATCGCGAGCGCGACAGCGGCTCCTTGGAGCAGGTGCTGCAGGAGGCCGAGACCGCCCCAGAGGCCGTAGATCGAGAACGGGGTGACGCGGTCGGACTGGTAGGCGATCGAGTCATGCCAGAAGTAGTACAGGTCGTGCTTGACGAGCACCGGCAGCATGCAGATCACGACGACGAGCGCGAACGCGACGCAGTACTGCAGGATCTGGCGCCGGGTCGGCCGGTCGCCGATCCCGCGCAGCAGCAGCGGCGCCAGCGCGAACGGCGCGAACTTGGTCAGGCCCGCGAGCGCGGCGAACACGCCGCGGGTGGGCGCCCACGTGATCACCAGCAGCGAGTAGGTGACGATCGCGGCGACGAGTGCGTCGTTCGTGTTGGAGCTCAGCGTGAACAGCGTGAACGGGTACGCCGCCCAGCCGTAGGCGAGCAGGATCCCGAGTGCGTTGCTCTTCAACCGGCGGCCGACGAGAAACAGGCCGCCGAGCGTGATCACGTCGAAGAAGATCGCCGCCGCGTGCGCGGCGGGCAGCGAGTCCCAGGTGCCGCTCCAGCCGAAGATCAGCCGGAACGGGACATAGAAGTAGTAGGACACCGGGCCGTAGGTGTCGCCGTAGGCGTTGTCGGCCGGCCAGTGGCCGTACAGCGGCTGCCCGTGGATCACCTTCGTCGCGCCGATCACGCCCGCGTAGCCGACGTCGATCACGTTCGAGTTGAGCACGTTGAGCCCGATCCGGAACGCCATCAGGAACACGATCGCGACCGCCAGCCACGGAATCGGGACGATCGTGCGCAGCGGTTCGCGCGGGACGCCCTTGCCGAGCCCGAGCGCGAGCATCCGCGCCAGCAGGTACAGCAGGAACGGATAGACCAGCGGAACCGAGATCCCGATCTTGGCGTGGTTGAAGAACGCCAGCGAGATCGAGAACCCGAGCAGCATCAGCAGGTCCAGGTGCAGCAACGTCGGCCGTCGGCGCCAGGGGATGAAGGGCGCGACGAACAGGACGCAGAGCGGGATCCAGATGAACCAGTCGTTGACGCTGCGGCCGAACGCGCCGTGGTAGCCACGGGCCATCGTCCAGGCGACCTGAAAGCCGGTCCAGGTCTGGGTCACCGTGCCGGTCTCGTCGTCGACGTAGACCTGCAGCAGTTCCCGCGCGGGCGTCTGATCGGAGAACCAGCTGACCTGCCACTCCGGATAGCCCTTCGTGTACTCGTAGGGCACCGCGTGCCGGTGCCGGCGCAACTCGGCCTTGACGGCCGGGCTATGGGAGGCGATCGCCAGCACCTGGTTGGCGTTCAGCCGGTAGCCGGCCGGCGGCGTCGTCTGCGAGGTGACCAGGACCGGCGTCCCGGCGGTGACCGTGCTGGTGACCGTGTCGGTCACGGTGTCGGTCACGGTCCGCGACGCGGCCACCGCGGATCCGGCGCCGAACGCGCAGCCGAACGCGAGCACCACGCAACAGACCAACAGCGACGCCAGCGTTCGCGGCGTGCTCACGGCAGCCCTACGGGTCCTTAGAGCTTGAAGCTCCAGAGCTTCTGGCCGAGGAAGTTGACCGGCATCCCGACCGCGTTGGCGATCGCCTGAGCGAGCACCTGCTCCATGCCGGTCGTCTTGACCAACGTGATCAGTACCGCGTAGTTGACGCCGAACGACACCAGCGACACGGCGAAGAACTTCCACGCCTGATGGCCGGCGTGGGCGTCGCGGGCGTGGCTGAAGGTCCAGCGCCGGTTCCAGTAGAAGTTGTTGGCGGTGCCGAGCAGGTACGCGATCGGCGATGCCACCCAGTACGTGACACCGAGTAGGTGAATCAGGATCGCAAACGACGCCAAGTTGACCGCGTAGCCACTGGCGCCGACCGCGCCGAAGCGCACCAGCTGCAGCCAGTTGTGTCCCTTGCGAACGCCAAGGCGCACACGGTGATGGAACGGCAGCTCGATAACTGCCGTGCTCACGTCCTCAGCGGGCATCTGGCTCAGGGTATCGCTCGGGCTGCGCATCGGCGTGAGTATGCGCGCCTGGTTAACGGGCCGCTAATCGGTCAGACCGCCCGTCGCTACCCCGAAGTGGCCGCGGACAAGCGGCGCGACGTCGCGCAGCGACCACTGCTCGCGGGCGGTGCGACTGGTCGGGCCGGTCCCGCACCACAGCAGTGTCGCCAGCGAGTCGGAGCGGTGCAACGATCCGTGCGAGCCGCCACCGACGTGCGCCGAGCCGCCCCAGTCGACGAACTCGTAGCCCGGCGCGGCCGACAGCAGGATGTCGCCGGCGTGGCGGCACCGCAGCGCCGACCAGACCCGCCCGAGCGGATCGGGGTATTCGGTGCACAGCAGCCGTCCGTCCTGGACCTCGGCGCGCAGCGCGCCGAGATCGCCGTCGACGTTCCACCGCTGTCCGCGCAAATCCTCGAGCTCCCCGCCCGGCGCGAACCGCAACTCCCCGCGGTGGCCACGGATCACCGCCTCGTCGCCCTCCACCCACATCGCCAGATCGATGCCGTCGACATCGGCGATCGCCTCCAGCGAGCGACGGAGGATCTGCTCGCGGCGGTCGGGATCAAGCGCGTAGATCATCGCTGAGCGCTGCGCCGGGCTGAGCGCCACCTCGGGCGCGGGCACCTCAGGGCCGGTGCCGCGCGCCCCCGGGGTCGCGACGGCGAAGTCGGCGAACGCCAGATCGAGGCGAATCCGCTCTTCGACCGGGGCCTGCGAATGGTCGGAGCAGACGACGACCGCGTGCTCGGAGAGGAATTGGTCGGCGCCGCCGCCGGCGTGGAACAGGCGCTCCAGCTGGCGATCGGCGGCCGCCAACGAGGTCACCTGGGCATGGGGCCCGTTGCGATGCGACCAGGCGTCGTTGTCGGGCAGCGAGAACAGCAGGAAGTCGAACAGGTCGTGCTCGACCAGGTAGGAGCCGACGCAACCGGTGTGCTGATCCCGCGCGCCCGGCAGCCCCAGCTGGCCCTTGCAGCCGGTCTTGCGCGACGCGTACAGATCGGCGTAGAACAGCTCCTTGGGTCCGAGGATCGTTCGCCGGAACAGGGTCGAGGTGACAAGTCGCGCCAGCGCGGACTCCTGCGCCACCTCGTGCTCGTGGCGGCCACGGTAGATCAGGTACGTGGTCCCGGCGGTGCGCACGTCGGCATCGTCGAGAGACTCGAACACGGTCTCCACATCGTGGGAGAGGTGCTCGGAGTTCATCCGGTAGACGGTGTCGGTCAACGACCGCAGCACTCCGAACTGCCGTGAGGCCGAGAAGCTCGAGCCGTACTCGACGTAGCGGGCCTCGTCACGGTGGTACCAGTTCATCGACGGAATCCCGTGCTCGTCGGGGCCGACGCCGGTCGTGATGGTCGCGGCGCAGACGGGCGTGACCGACGGGAAGGCGGCGACGCAGTCGTCGACGTAGACGCCGCGGTCGCGCACGGTGGCCATCGCCGGGGCGCGGCCGGCAGCGATCGCCCGCTCGAGCATCGACTGCTTCATCGCGTCCACCACGACCAGCACGAGCTTGCGCGGCTCGCCGTTGGGACCGTCGGTCATCAGGGCTTCAGCGCTCGCGGCCGCGTTACCGGAGAATCCGCAGGCCGGCGTACTTCTGCTGCTCACGACCGCGGCCGGCGACCAGCAGCCACAACAGCGCCAGCAGCAGGATCACGCCGACCGGCGGCGCGACGATCGACAGCGCCGCGCCGACGGCGGCGACGGCCCCGGTGATCAACGGCAGGGCGGTGACCGAGTCGCGATCCAGGCGCGCCCGCACCCGCGCCAGCAGCGGGAGCGTCGCGAGCACCCCGACCGCCGCGCAGATCACGCCGGCGACGATTCCGATCACGACCGGATCGTGTCGACGGGCAAGCTCGGCGCCGAAGAACAGCGCCCCGAGTGCCAGCGACACGACAGCCAGGCCGTAGGTCAGCCAACGGGGCTCCTCGGTGCGACCGGAGACCCGTCGTTCGAGCAGGGCCAGCAGCACCACCCCGAGCACCATGATCAGCAGGAACACGGGCTTTTGCAGGAAAGAGAAGTCCGTGTGCTTGAAGCTCAGCTCCACGTCACCGGCCGCGAGCGCGCCGGCGACGAGCGCGGGCAGAAACGGGCGGATGCCCACCGCTGCCGCCACGCCGATCCCCTGGAAGATGTCGAAGGCGAGATGCATCGTGCTGTACCTTGAGCAAGCGTGACGATATCGGCCCCCGCCCACCGAGCGTGAGCCTCGACGTGAACGCCGGGAACCGACCGCCGGCGGAACCTCGGCCGAAGACTCGGGACATCGAGCGCTACGCGGCGCTGTTCGCCGATCGCACCAAGGTGATGCGCTCCTCGGCGATGCGCGACCTGATGGCGCTGACCGAGCGCGACGACGTGATCTCGCTCGCCGGCGGCCTGCCTGACACCTCGACCTTCCCGCCGCACTCGTATGCGTCGCTGATGACCTCGGTGTCGGTGCAGTCATGCGCGCGGGCGCTCCAGTACGGGCCGACCGAAGGCTTTGCCCTGGTCAAGTCGTGCATCGCCGACGTGATGGCCGCTGAGGGGATGCGGGTCGACACCGACGAGGTGCTGGTGACGACCGGCGGGCAGCAGGCGATCGACCTCGTCTGCAAGACGCTCGTCGATCCCGGCGACGTGGTCGTCGCCGAGGCTCCGACCTACCCCGGAGCGATCCCAACCTTCTGCTCCTATCAGGCCGACGTCGTCCAGATCTCGATGGATCGCGACGGGATGCGGACCGACGAGCTCGAGGCGACGCTGGACGCGCTCGAGCGTGACGGTCGGCGCCCCAAGTTCATCTACACGGTGCCGAACTTCCACAATCCGGCGGGCGTCACGATGTCACTGGAGCGGCGTCGCGAGCTGGTCCGCATCGCCTCCGAGCGACAGCTGCTCGTGCTGGAGGACAACCCATACGGGATGCTGCGCTACGAGGGCGAGCCGCTGCCGACGCTGTACTCGCTCGACGACGAGTTCGTGATCTACACGAGCACGTTCTCGAAGATCCTGTCGCCCGGCGTGCGACTCGGCTGGGCGGTCGCACCGGCGCCGATTCTGGAGAAGATGCAGGTCGGCAAGCAGGGCTCCGACCTGTGCTCGTCGTCGATCTCGCAGTACTTCGTCCGCGCCTACTTCGACGCCGGGCCGTGGGGCGACTATGTCGCCTCGCTGGTGGAGATCTACCGCCGCCGGCGCGACGTGATGCTCGACGCGCTGGCCGAGCACTTCCCGCGTGAGGCGGAGTGGACCCACCCCCAGGGCGGGCTGTTCATCTGGGCGACGATGCCCGACTACATCGATACGACCGACCTGCTGGCGCGGGCGCTGCAGGAGAAGGTGGCGTTCGTCCCCGGCCGTGCGGCCTATCTCGACGGCCGGGGCGGCTCGTCGATGCGGCTGAACTTCTCCGGGGTGCCCGAGTCGGCGATCCGCGAAGGCGTGCGACGAATCGGCGAGGTCGTGCACGAGCAGGTGGCGATGTACGGGACGCTGACCGGCGCACCGCCCGCGCAGCCGGCCCGGCCGACGCAGCGCCCGGAGCGCGACGAAGCGCCCGAGCTCGGGCAGGTCCTGCGACTGCGCAAGCGCGCCTGAGCGGCGGTCCGCGAGCTACTCGTCGGAGGCGAAGTCCTCGGGGGTGACCTGGTCGAGGAAGTCCTTGAACTTCTCGACGACCTCTTCGGTGTCCTCGACCTCGTGCTCGAACTCGATCGCGGACTCGGTGATCACCTCGTCGGCGGCGAAGATCGGAGCACCGGACCGGACCGCGAGCGCGAGCGCGTCGGACGGGCGCGAGTCGATCTCCAGCTCTCGGGCTCCCGACCGAAGGCTGATCGACGCGTAGAACGTGTTGTCGCGCAGCTCGGTGACCGAGACGCGCGTGCACTCGACCTCGAGCTCGCCGAGCACGTCGGACAGCAGATCGTGGGTCATCGGGCGCGGCGTGGTGGCGCCCTGGAGCTTCATCAGGATCGCCGCCGCCTCGGGATGACCGATCCAGATCGGGAGGAACTTGTTGCTCTCGACGGCCTTCAGCAGCACGATCGGCTGCTTGCCGACCATGTCGAAGCTGACGCCGTAGATGACCATCTCCTGCACAGATCGGCTCCTCGTCGGGGTCTGCTGAGTATAGGGACGGGGGTTGGTCCACCGGACGATCGACCGGCTCGCGACCGAGCCGTCAGAGCATCGGTCGTCCGCCGCGGGAGTCACGAGACGAGCGCCGGTGGCAGTGCCGTCGCGATGCGATCGAAGCCGTCCGACGCCAGTCGCCGCAGCGCCGATACGGTCTCGTCGGTCGGCTCGCCGGCCAGCAGCCGACGGCGGCCCTCGTAGTACAGGATCCGGAACACTGACGCCAGCGCCGCCGCCGCCAACTCCATCTCGACGTCGCCGGGAGCGCGCGCCAGCTCGGCGGCCAGCGCCTGCTCCTGTGCGTTCAGCATCGATCGCTCAGACGCGAGCAATGCGGCGCTGCCGCGGACCATCTCGGCGAATCGTCGGCCAAGGAAGCCGTAGGTCGGGTCGCGCCGCACCAAGCCGTGCTCGAAGGCTGCGCGGATCGCACCGAGCACCGGCTGGTCTGGGTCCCGCGAGCGGACGGCCGATGCCAGACGGTCGATGATCTCGGCGCGCCGGTCGAGCACGAGGTCCTCCTTGAGCGCGAAGTAGTTGGTCACGGTCATCTTCGCGACGCCCGCCTCCCGCGCGACGTCGGCGATCGTCGTCTGCTCGAACCCCTGGCGAGCGAACAGCTCCGTCGCGGTCTGCGAGATCGCGGCCCGCGTCTGGCGTTTCTTGCGCTCGCGCAGCCCGTCGCCGGTCGTGGCCATCGGCACAGCATATCCCGTGACATATGTCACGCCTAACTTTAGTCTTGACCTTTGTTTAGGTGCGCCCTAGACTATCACCATGGTCACCCTTCGCGGTGATCGCCTCCGGCGCGATCGCGGGCGGGCGGCTGATGCGACTGTTCGAACAGGCGAGCCGCTCACACCGGCAACCACTGGCGGTAGCGTTCGCTGACCGCCACGCCACCCGGAGGAGACGATCACCGTGAGCAGCACCGAAAGCCAGGGTCTGACGACCGACATCGCGGGACTGCAGCAGCTCGTCGGCACGCATGCCGGCTACACCGAGTGGGAGACGATGGAGCAGTCTCGCGTCAACCTGTTCGCCGACGCGACCGACGACCACCAGTACATCCACGTGGATCCCGAGCAGGCGAAGCAGTCACCGTTCGGCGGAACGATCGCGCACGGCTACCTGACGCTGTCGCTGGTCGCGCCCGTGCTCGGCCGGCTCGTGCGAGTGGCCGACGCGCGTACCGGGGTCAACTACGGGCTCGACCGCGTCCGCTTCCCCGCGCCGCTGCCGGTCGGTGCGCGCTGGCGCGGCGGCGCCGAGCTGCTGGAGGTGTCCGAGGTCGCCGGCGGCGTGCAGCTGAAGGTGCGCGTCACGATCGAAGTGGAGGGCTCGGAGCGCCCGGCGATGGTCGCCGACGCGCTCGTGCGGATGTACGCGTAGTTGGCTGGCTTGGTCGGTGCCGGCGGGCGGTCGGGTGGCCCCATCGAAACCGGTGCGCACGTGGGGCCCAGGGACGGACGCGCCGCTATGTTCCCCGCGACCGGTTTCGATGGGGCCACCCCACCGCCCTCCCCCGCCCGCCCGCGCATTTCTGGTCGCCGCGCGTCGGCGGCCACTGCTGGGCGTCACTCGCTGGGGCGGCTTGAGCGCCGCGTCGCAAGCAGCAAAGCGAACGCAAGCGGCCCCTCGCCGCGAAGGCGGCGGGGTGGTCGTTACAGAAACGGTCGCGGGACACGAAGCTCCACGTCCGCCCCGCCGCTAAGGCAGCGCTGCCGATTCTGGAACGACCACCCCGGCGACGAAGCACGCCAGCCAGGGGTGTTTAAATGAGAGCGCCCCGGTACCGGCGGGATATGAGGCCGGACTCGGGGCGCGCTCGAGGGAGGAGAGGTACTGCGCTCTGCATGATGAACGCCAATTCACTAGAAGTCCAAGACGAGTATTCGCTCAGATCTATAAGCTGTGGTTATGGAACTGCGCCAGCTGCGTTACCTCGTCGCGCTCGCCGAGGAACTGAACTTCACGCGCGCGGCAGAGGCCGAGCACATCGCCCAGCCGGCGCTTTCGCAGCAGATCCGCAAGCTTGAGGATGAGGTCGGGGTGGCGCTGGTGGAGCGCACGACGCGCCACGTGAGCCTGACCGAGGCCGGCCAGCTGCTGGTCGTGCGGGCGCGCCGGATCCTGGCCGAGCTCGATTCCGCGCACTCAGAGCTGGAGGCGCTGCGCGGGATCGACCGCGGCCACGTGACGATCGGGGCGATCCACACGATGGGGCCGATCGACCTGTCGCTGGCGCTCGCCGAGTTCCACGCGCGCTATCCGCACGTTGCGCTGTCGGTCCGTGAGCAGACCAGCGAGGAATGCGTCGAGCTGCTGCGGATCGACGAGCTGGACCTGGCGTTCCTGTCGGTCACCGAGCGGGTCGAATCGGACGAGCTGGGGCTGCACCAGCTGATCTCGGAGGAGCTGCTCGTGCTGCTGCCGGTCGACCACGCGCTGGCGCGTCACGAGGAGGTGCGGATGGCTGAGCTCGCGCACGAGCAGTTCATCAGCTTCCGCCAGGGCGCCCGTCTGCGCGAGTTGCTGTTCTCGGCTGGGCGCGACGCGCAGTTCGAGCCCCGCGTGACGCTCGAGTCCAACGAGAGCCACCGGATCCGGACGCTCGTCTCACGTGGCCTCGGGGTCGCGATTCTGCCGCGCTCAGACGCCATCGGCCAGGGCGCCGAGGTCGCGGTGGCGCGACTCGTGGCGCCCGCGTTGCGGCGTGACATCACGCTCGCGTGGCGCGCCGGGCGACGCCACTCGCCCGCCGCGCACGCGTTCATGCAACTGGCTCGTGAAACGTTCACCGACGAGAGCTTGGCCGCGACCGCGCCGGCGTCGATCGACTTCTAAGGCGCGTGTATCAATCCGCGCGATTTGGGGTAGTAGTACCGCGGCCCACGGAATCGCTATTCCGATAGGGTCGCTGTGCGGCGTGAGGACCTGGGATCTCGGCTGCGTCGCCCTTGATAAGGGCTTTCTAAGCATTGTTCGACAACCATCGAACAAGTGCTACTATTAGTGGCGGAGAAACCTCATGACAGATACAACCACGGAGAACGTCCTGAAGAGCTTTGATGAGGCCCGAGACGCACAGCCTCAGGGTCACGAACACCATGAAGATTCCAAGCGCCCCCGCGCGCGGGGTCAGCACGGCAGCGCCGTGAGCGCGCCGTCTCCCCGGCGCCAACCGCGCCGCCGTCCGGCGGCCCGCGCGTCCGAGCGGCGCGCAACGGACCCGCGCCTGACTCCCGGCAGCACCGGGTCGATGACCGAGAATTCGCTGGACCTGTTCCTGCGCGCTGCGCGCGCACACGCACTGCTGACCGCCGAGGAGGAGGTCGAGCTCGCCAAGCGGATCGAGCGTGGCGACCTGGAAGCCAAGGAGCGGATGATCAACTCCAACCTCCGGCTGGTCGTATCGCAGGCACGCCGTTACCAGGGTCATGGCCTTCCGATGGAGGACCTGGTCCAGGAGGGCATGCTCGGACTGATCCGCGCGGTCGAGAAGTTCGACTGGCGCCGCGGCTTCAAGTTCTCGACCTACGGCACGCTGTGGATCCGCCAGGCGCTGCAGCGCGGGCTACAGAACCACGGACGGACGATCCGGCTGCCGGTGCACGTCGCCCAGCGCCAGACGAAGGTCCGCAAGGTCGAGTCCGAGCTGAGCACCAAGCTCGGCCGTGAGCCGACCGACGATGAGATCGCGGCCGAGGCCAAGATCGACGTCGAGGAGGTCGCGGAGCTGCGTGAGTTGACTCGCGGCCTCACCAGCCTCGACCAGCCGGTCGGCGAAGACGGCGAGACCGCCTTCGGTGACCTGCTCGCCTCCGACCGGCCTGAGCCGGAGGAGGAAGTCGAGACGGCCGAACGACAGGAGCTGATCTCAGGCGCGGTGGCACTGCTGCCGGAGGCCGAGCGCAACGTGATCGCGCTGCGCTTCGGACTTCAGGGCGCCGAGCCGCTGAACCTGCGTCAGACCGGTATCGAGCTGGGCATCCCGCTGTCGAAGGCTCGTGAGCTCGAGCAGCAGGGCCTGACCCGGCTGGCCAAGAGCTCCAGCCTCGAAGAGCTCCGCCGGGCCGCCTGATCGGTCCACAACGTCGTCACGAGCGCCGGTCGCACCTGCGGGTGCGGCCGGCGTTTCGTCGTTAAGCAGGCGGGTCGTCGTCGGGGGGCACCACTCCGGACCGGTCCAGCGTGTTGATCGCGGCCGCACCCGCCGACCGGGCCGACAGCGCGTCGGGGTCGGGTCGCAACCGAGCGGAATAGATCGACGGCGCGCCCAGCCGGCGGGAGATCACGGTCGCGATCGCGACCGCCAGCAGCGTCGGGGCCATCAGCGAATCGAAGTTGCGGGTCAGCTCGAGCATCAGCACAACGCCCGACAGCGGCCCCTGCATCGCGGCCGCCAGGAACGCGGCGCCGCCGATCACCGCGTAGCTGCCGATCGGGACGCCTCCCCAGATGTGATTCCAGACGGTTCCGAGGGCCCCGGCCAGCAGCACCCCGATCGTCAGCGTCGGCGTGAACATGCCGCCCGGCGAGCCGGCACCCAGACAGGCCGTCGTTGCCAGCGGCTTGAGCGCCAGCAGCACCACCAGCAGACCGAATGAGTAGCCGCCGAGCGCCTCGGCCTGGACGACGCCCTTGCCGTTGCCGAGCAGTTCCGGATACTGCAACGAGACCGCGGCCAGCGCGGCGAACACCACCACGGGCGCGACGAACCGGCCCCAGCGCTTGGGACGTCGCCGCGTCGCCAGCTTGACCGCCCGCACCCACCCGACCGCGGCGAACCCGATGATCGGTCCCGCCAGCAGCGCGAACACGAGCTGCTGTCCGGGATGCAGCAGGTAGTGGGGCAGGTCATAGGTTGGCTTGGTCCCGAGCGTGATCCAGGCGACCGCCGTCGCGATCACCGAGGTGGCGAGCGCCGGCAGCACGAACGGGAGCGCGACCGTGCCGAGCAGCACCTCCAGCGCGAACAGGGCCCCGCCGAGCGGCACGTTGTAGATCGCGGCGAACCCCGCGCCGGCTCCGCACGCCACCAGCAGGCGCCGCTGCCACACCGGCAGCTGCTCGAACTCCGACAGCCATGAGGCGACGGCCGATCCCGCCAGCTGTGGCGCCGACTCGCGCCCCATCGATGAGCCGAGCCCGACGGTCACGATCGCCACCACCCCACGCGCGATGCTCGACAGCAGCGGCAGCCTGCCCTCCGACAACCACAGCGACTCCGACACCTCGGTCGCCTCCGAGCCGCGCGGGCGCCCGAGTACGAGCCCGCCGGCGATCACGATCACGGCCGCGGCCATCAGCGCCGCGAAGTGCCGCCAGCCGACCGCTGCCTGGACGCCATCCAGGAACGGGCCGCGCCGGTACCCGTAGGCGATGTGCTCGACCAGCCGCAACAGCTCCACCAAACCGGACGCGAGCACGCCGGTGATGACGCCGAGCACCACCACGATCGCCCAGAAGCGCGCGGTGTATCCGGCCACGATCCCGCGGCCGGGAACATTGGGTTGATAGGAGGACCAGCGACGACCGTCCATCTACGGCTCCTGGATCGGCGGTGTGGTCTGCGGCACAAGCGTCGCAAATTTGGCGCGCCGGCGGGGGGCGGGGCGCTACGCTTGCCCCGTGCCGCCGCTCCGTTACCGTCGGGTGGTGGTCAAGCTCAGCGGCCGCGCGTTTGCGGGCGATGCCGACTTCGGGCTCGACAACCAGGCCCTCGGGTATGTCGCAGATCAGCTGATCGGCGCTCGTGACCTCGGGATCGAGGAGGCCGTCGTCGTCGGCGGAGGCAACTTCTTCCGCGGAAACGTCGCCGACCAGTGGGAGATCGAGCGCGCCGAGGCCGACAACATCGGGATGCTCGGCACGGTCATGAACGGGATCCTGCTGCGCGGAGTGCTCAAGCACCGCGGTCTCGAGGACGTCCGCCTGATGACCGCGCTACCGATGACCTCGATGGCCGAACCGTACATCCGCCTGCGCGCGCTGGCCCACCTCCAGCGCGCACATATGGTGCTGCTCGCCGCCGGGATCGGCCAGCCCTACGTGACGACCGATTACCCCGCCGTCCAGCGGGCGGTCGAGCTGCGCGCCGAGGCGATCCTGCTGGCCAAGCACGGGACCGACGGTATCTACGACCGCGACCCGCGCGAGGGCCCCGGTGCGGTCCGCTACGACAGCCTCGCCTACGCCGACGTGCTCGCCCGCGATCTGCGCGTGATGGACCAGGCCGCGATCGTGCTCGCGCGTGACCACGGTCTTCCGTTGCACGTCTTCGACTTCGACGAGGACGGCGCGATCTCGGCGATCTGCCGCGGCGAGAACCGCGGCACCTACATCTCGCCGGAGACCAAGCTCGTCACCTCGCCGGCCACCGCGGCCTGAACGGCTCGGCTCCGCCCGGTGGTCAGCCGCAGCTCGGCGCGCTCACCAGGCCGGCCGCCCAGGCGATCCCGCCGGTCGCCATCGCGACCTGGAGCGGGTTGCTCCAGGTCCGCGTGAAGTGGCCGAGCGCGTCGTAGAAGACGCGTCCTCGTTCGGCGCGGCGGCACCAGACGAGCGGATGGTGCACGAGGCCGTTCAGCCGCGCCAGCACGTGCAGGCGTGACAGCGGGTCATGGGAGAAGACGTAGAACTCCTCGTGGATCAAGAACGCCTTCGGGAGCGCGCGCGTCATCGGCGTCGAACGGTCGACGACCGTGACCCGCTGCGTGCTCGGGTGCGGGTGATGGCTGAACTCCGCCCCCATCATCTTGATGTAGGCGGGCCAGTGGTGGAATGTGTCGGTGGCGGAGTGGAAGCCGACCAGCCCACCGCCGCGGTGCACGAACGCCACCAGTGCGCGCTTGTCGGTGGGCGTCATCGGCAGCGTGCCGGTCGTCAGCAGGAACACGACCGCCGAGGCGCGCGCCAGCGCTTGCGGAGTCAGCTTCGTCGCGCTCGGCAGGAACACCAGCCGGTAGCGCCCGTCGCGCGCCGCGATGCGCCGCAGCGCGGCCTTCGCCGCGGGGATCGACGCGTGGTGATAGCCGAGCGTCTGCGTCAGGACGAGCACGGTGCGCAGATCGACCCGTCCGCTCGATGCGCTGGACGCACTCGGCCTGCTCGATCCGCCGCAGGCGCTGAGCGCGACAACCACCAGCAGCGTCGCCGCTGCGGTCAGCGCGCGCAGAGCGTTGCCGGAACCTGGGCCGTCGCCGGCCATCGGTTGGCAGTGTAGGTTCGTCGTCGCCGTCAGTCGAGCCACGCCCGCGGGCTTACGGGCCGATCTGTCGCTCGAGCGCCGCCACGAGCGCGTCAAGCGAGCCGACGATCGCGCCGCCGCTGGCGACGATCAGCGCCTCGACCTGAAGATTCAGCGCCACCCCGGGCTCCCCGGCGAGGCGCAGGTCCGACCGCAGACCGAAGCAGGTCAGGCCCAGGCCGCAGGCGTAGCCGACCTCGACGACCGTACCCGAGTCAGGCTCCTGGCCCTCCAGATAGGCGGCCAGCAGCGCGCAGGAACGGATCGCATCGGCGTTGCGGCGACCGACGTCGAGGGCGAGCGCCCGCTGCGCCTCGATCCCGGCGACGGCCGCCTCGGCGAACTCGTCCGCGCTCGTCAACGACCACGGGTCGACGGGCTCGACCACGCGAGCAAGCGCAGGTAGGTAGGCGCGGGCGTAGTAATCGAGGCCGGCCTCGGTGAAGCCGAGCGGGCTCGCGATGTAGCAGCGAGGACGAGCGGTCAACGGGAGGCGAGCGCCTCCAGCAGCTCGGGCAGCTGCTCGGGTGGGCACAGTGGCGCGAGGACGACGGTCGTGATCCCGCGCGCGACGAACGCCTGCAGGCGCTCACGGATCTGATCGAGCGAGCCGGTCACGTAGATCTCGGAGATCAGCTCGTCGGGCGCGAGCTCCAGCGCATGCTGGCGGTCGCCCGCACGGTAGGCCTCGACCATCGGGTCCAGTCGCGCGCCCCAGCCGAGCCAGCGGAAGAACTCGGCGTAGACCGGAACCGAGCCGTAGTTGACGAACATCCTCCGGGCGAGCGCGTGGCCCTCGTCGCCGGGCAGCACGAAGAAGCGGCAGACGAGCTCGCCGGGTTCGCGCCCGGCCGCCTCGGCGCCGGCGCGGTGAGCCGCCGCCACCTGCTCGGTGCCCGACAGCGGCAGGAAGTTCGTGAACGCCCCGTCAGCCAGCTCGCCGGCGAGCCCGAGCATCCGTGCGCGCAGCGCCGCCAGCACGATCGGGACGGTGTCGGTCACGGGCCGCTCCAGCCGCAGGCCGCCGAGCCCCTTCTGCGGCGGCGCGGTCAGCACCGGCCGCAGCCGCTCCACGGCCTCGCGCACCTTTGACAGCGGCTTGGCGAACGTCCCGTCGTTGAACCGCTCGACGACGACGTCCGACGACGACCCGAGCCCGAGCACGAACCGGCCCTCGCTCGCCTCCTGCAGCGCCGCCGCGGTCTGGGCCAGCACGGCCGGACCGCGCGTGAACGGGTTGACGATCCCGGTCGCCAGCCGCATCCGTTCGGTCACCGGCGCCGCCAGCGCCAGGGTCGTGAACCCGTCCGGGCCGTTCGGCGTCTCCGAGGACCACAGATCGTCGTAGCCGAGCGCCTCGACGCGGCGGTAGAGGTCGGGATGGTTCGCGAGCGGCACGCCCGCGAACGGAACGGTGATCCCCCAGCGGGTCGGCGTCACGCGGGCGAACCTATCAGCCGGGCGATCCGGCGCGGGCTCTCGAGGCCCTCCCGAAAGGCGCGCTCGGCATCGAGCTCGCCCGCGTCGTGCGCGCCGCCGATCACGACGTGCGGAATCTCCCGGGCGCTGAGCTCGTCGGCCAGCCAGCACTCGCTCAGCTGACCGGCGCAGATCACGACGGTGTCAGCGGGCACGGCGATCGCCGTTCCGTCCGCCGCCCGCACATGCAGCGTTCCAGGCTCGATCCGCTCGTAGGCGATCTCGGTGAGGGTCCGCACCCCCGCAGACTTGAGCTCGGCCAGCAGGGCCCAGCGGGTCGACGGGCCGACCCGCTCGCCGACGCGCCGGCCGCGCCGCAGCAGCGTGAGCGCGCGTCCGCGTGGGTAGGTTGGCAATGGCGTTACGGGGGGCGTGTCGAGATCGCCATTCCTTGCCGGAGGCACGAGCCCGTAGCGCTGGTAGAAGGCGCCGCGTGGATCACCGCCGTCACGCGGCGTCGACAGCAGGTGTGCGACGTCGACGCCGATCCCGCCGGCGCCGACGATCGCCACGGCGCCGTCCGGTAGGACGGCATCGCCCGCCAACAGGCGCGCGTAGCTGATCACGTGCGGCAGCTCGGCCCCCGGGATCGATGCCGGACGCGGGGTCACGCCCGTAGCCAGAACGACCGCGTCAAACCCCGACAGCGCACCGGCGTCGTCCACCCGCCCGCCGAGCTGGACGTCCACCCGCAGCGCGGCCAGCTCGGCCTCGAAGAACGCGATCGTGCGCTCGTAGTCCTGCTTGCCGGGAATCCGGCACGCCATCCGGAACTGGCCACCCAGGCGGGCGCCTGCCTCGAACAGGGTCACCGCCCCTCCACTCGCCGCCACCGATCGTGCTGCCCCCATCCCGGCCGGGCCGCCGCCGATCACGGCGACCGAGGCGCCGCGCAGGTCGGCCCCGACCTGCTCGAGCTCGTGCCCCGCCCGCGGGTTGACGACGCATGACACGCGCTGATCGAAGATCGAGCGGTCGATGCACGCCTGGTCGCAGCCGATGCAGACGTTGACGGCGCGGCCCTCACGGGCGCGGGCGATCAGCTCCGCGTCGGCGAGGAACGGGCGCGCCAGCGAGATCAGGTCGGCGTCGCCGGCCGCCAGCGCCGCGTCGGCCTGATCGAGCGTGTTGATCCGGTTCGACGCGATCACCGGGATCGACACGAGCTCGCGGACCGCGCGGGTCCACGGCAGCCAGGCGCCATGGGGGACCAGCAGCTGCACGGTCGGGACGCGGGCCTCGTGCCAGCCGATCCCGACGTTCAGCGCGTCGCTCAGACCGTCGGCGGCGAGCGCCTCGGCGAGCGTGAGCACCTCCTCGTGCGGCGCGCCGCCGTCGATCAGATCGGCGCCCGACAGCCGGTAGACGACGACGCGGCCAGACCCGACCGCGTCGCGGACGGCAGTCGCCACCGCGAGTGGGAACGTCCGCCGACGCTCCGCGTCGCCGCCCCACTCGTCGTCACGGAGGTTCGTCAGCGGCGCCATGAACTGGTTGAGCAGATAGCCCTCGGAGCCCATCAGCTCGACCCCGTCGTAGCCAAGCTCCGCCGCCCGGCGCGCACCCGTCGCGAACTGGTCGATCACGTCGCGCACCTCGGCGTCCGCCAGCGCCCGCGGCTCGGCGCGGCTGAACGACGAGTAGACCGCCGACGGCGCCACCGGCCGCAATCCGAACGACCGCTCGAACGCGTAGCGGCCGGCGTGAAACAGCTGCAGCAGGATCCGGCTGCCGGCCGCGTGCACGGCCTCCGCGACGCGCGCCAGCGCCGACGCGCTCGCGTCCTCGTTGACGAACGCGTAGCTGCGCCCGCCGGCGCCGACGCGGCTGACCGCGCATCCGCCGGTAACGATCAGCGCCGCGCCCGCCGCGGCCCGCTCGGCGTAGAACCTGGCCAGCGCGCGGCCGTCGTCGCCGTGCGCCTCGAGGCCGATATGCATCGACCCCATCACGATCCGATGCGGGAGCGTCAGCGGCCCGATCGCGACGTCTGAAAAGACGTGCGGCAGCTCGGAACCGGAGGCGCGGGCTGACACTTTTGCGAATCGTATTGGCCGGTGGTCCGTTTAAGCATCCAAACCAGCAGGGCCGGGAGGAGGGTGGCGATGAACGGATTGCGAAGGACGGCGCTCGCGGGCGCCGTCTGTCTGGTGCTGACGCTGTCCGGGGCCGCCGCGGCGGGTGCCGCGCCGGTCTCGTCCGGCCATTCCGGCTGGAACTGGGCGCTGCCGTCGCCCCAGGGGCAGAGCCTCTCCGACGTGACGTTCGACGGCTTCACCGGGTACGCGGTCGGCGACTTCGGGACCGTGCTGAAGTCGGGCGATGGTGGCCAGACGTGGACCGGGGTGCCGAGCGGGACCCTGTCGGACCTGTCCGTCGTCCAGGAGCTCGATCCCCAGACCGTGATCGTCGGCGGCGGCTGCGCGCTGCGCGAGTCGACGAACGGCGGGGCCACCTTCCAGTCGATGCCGATCAACCCGTCGGACTCCGTCTGCGGCTCCGATCTCAGCGCGATCTCGTTCCAGAGCGCCTCGACCGGGTACGTCGCTCTGAAGTCCGGGCAGGTGCTGTACACGACCAACGGCGGCGCAACCGTGGAGGCGAAGACCAACGTCCCGCTGCCCCTCGGATCGGCGCAAACGACCGGGCTGACGTTCACCTCGCCGACGACCGGGTTCGCCACGACCAGCGGCGGCACAATCGAGGAGACAACCGACGGCGGCAACTCCTGGACCCAGGTCGCCACCGGGTACGGAGGCCTGAACGCGATCACTTTCATCAACGCGCAGACGGCGTTCGCGGTCGGCGGCGCCGGCACCCTGCTGACCTCCACCAACGGCGGCACGAGCTGGACGAAGGAGCCGCTCGCGGTTCCGGGTGACAGCTTCGCCGACCTCACCGGTATCTCCTGCGCCAGCGCGACGCAGTGCCTGATCACCACGGCCGGCTCCAACTCACTGATCCTGACCAGCGATGGCGGCCAGACCGGCGCGATCGTGACGCCCTCCAATCAGCAGCTGCGCTCCGTGGCATTCACGACCGGCACGGGCGTCGTCGCGGTCGGCGTGGCCGGCACGATCGTGCTCTCCGCCAACGGCGGCGCGCAGTTCCCGACGCTGGTTTCCGGCGGCCCCGGAGTCCCGCTCAGCACCAACGCCGAGTTGCCGCTGCTGGCCGGCGGCGCGCCGGGCAGCGCCTACCTGCTCGGGACCGGCGGGCAGCTGGATACGACCACTGACGGCGGTGCCGTCTGGAGCCTGGAGCAGACGCCCAGCAACACCGCCGTCATGGCGGCCGCGTTCCCGACCGCCAGCACCGGTTACGTGACGACCGGCGACCGCATATTGCGCAAGACGACCGACGGCGGCGACTCATGGTCCTCGCTGGACGCGACGGTCTCGGGCCAGACGCAGCTTGCCGCCCCGTCGGCGAGCACCGTGCTGCTGGTCGGGCCACGGGGGATCCGCCGCTCCACCGATGGCGGCCAGACGTTCGGCACGGTCGCCGGGCACGTGCAGCTCGCCCACGGCGCTCGCGGCGCAGCGGTCTCGTCGCTGTCGCTGACCGACGCCGCGGTGCACGGGTCGACGATATTTGCCTGGGGGACCGACACGGCGTATGAATCCACCAACCTGGGCGCGAGCTGGCGGACGATCCCGCTGCCGCGTCAGACCAAGATCAGGCAGTTGAGCTTCGTCTCGCCGACGACCGGCTACGCGCTGGACTTCGCCGGTGACGTGCTGTTCACCAGCGACCGTGGGGCGCAATGGCGCAAGCTCGACAACGTCGGCACGACGGCGCTGGCCAGCATCTCGTTCTCGAGCGCCCAGCGCGGACTGCTCGCGCTCGACGTGCGGCCCACGATCGGGGCCTCGCTGCCGCTCGACCTGCTCGCCACTACCGACGGCGGTGCGACCTGGCAGCCGCAGGTGATCGACGGTCTCGACGGCGGGCACGTGCTCGCGACCTCGAGCGCCGACTACTTCGCCAGCGTCGGGGTGCCGCTCGGGAACCCGTACACGTCGGTGTTCACGACGGCGACCGCCGGCGCGAGCCCGAACCCGTCCCGGTTGACGTTGTCGCTCAGCGCCAAGCAGCTGACCGCGAAGGCGCTGCGCAGGCACGGTGGCCGCGTGACGGTCACGGGCCGGCTGACACCGGTCACCAGCCCCGGCGAGCGCGTCCTGCTTTCATACCGCAGCCGGCAGACCGGGGACTGGACGAGCCGAACCATCACCGTCGCGTCCAGCGGCGCCTATCAGACGACCGTCTCGAAGCTGCGGGCGACGACCGACTTCGTCGTCGCCTCGGCCGGTGACGGCACCGATGGCGGTGCGCAGGGCTACGCGCGGCTGACGGTCAAGTAGTCGCTGCGCGGTTCACGAGAGGAGGTCACGAGCGATCACGGTCTTCTGGATCTCGTTCGTGCCCTCCTCGAACCGCTGCGCGCGGGCGTCGCGGTAGACGCGCTCGATCGGGCTCGAGGACCAGTAGCCGATTCCGCCGTGGACCTGCAGCGCCGCGTCGGTCACGCGCTGGAGCATGTCGACCGCAAACAGCTTGCTCATCGCCGAGGCCGCGTTGGCGTCCGCGCCGCCCTCCCAGGTATGGGCCGACTGCAGCACCAGCGCCCGCGCGGCGGCGATGTCGGTCTGCATCTCGGCGAGCTTGAACGAGATCGCCTGGCGCTGGGCGATCTTCTTGCCGAACGTCTCGCGCTGCTTGGCGTACTGCAGCGCCAGGTCGAGCGCGCGTTGCGCGAGCCCGACGCAGGTCATCGCGACGGCGATCCGGCTCGGCGCCAGAAAGCCGGACAGCGCGACGCCGAGGCCGTCGCCCTCCTCACCAAGCCGGTTGGCGACCGGCACCGGCGCGCGATCGAAGATGAAGTGTCCGTGATCGGTGCCGCGCACGCCCATCGTCTCGGGCATCACGTGGGCGGTGATCCCGTCACCGTGCGGCGGCACCAGCAACGCGACTGTGCCGTCGGCTCCGCGGGTCCCTTGCACCCGCGCGAACAGCAGCAGGTAGTCGGAGATCGTCCCGAACGTGATCAGGTGCTTCTCGCCCGACAGGTAGTAGGTATCGCCCTCACGCGTGACCGAGCAGCGCAGGTCGGCGCCGGTGCCGGCGGTTGGCTCGGTCAGCGTGAACGCGACCTTGATCTGGCTGCCGACGGCGGGCAGCACGAACCGCTCGCGCTGCTCGGGGCTGGCGTGGGAGTCGAGCGGGCGCCAGATCCCGTTCGAGACGTGGACGATCATTCGCAGTGACGCATGCGACATCGCGAACAGCTCCAGCAGCGGCAGGTACTGGGTGAACGGCAGCCCGCGACCTCCGTACGCCACCGGCGCGGCGAGCCGCAGGTAGCCGCGGTCGCGCAGCTCGGGCCACAGCTCGTCGGGGACGGCGCGCTCTGCCTCGATCCGCTCCGCCCACCGCTCGCCCTCGTGCTCGACGTAGGCGCGGATCTCGGCTGTCAGCTCGGCGAGCTCGTCGTCGGCGAGCGAAACCGGGTCGGTGGCAGTGACGGTGGTCATAGGGCAATCGCCTTTCTGTGCACGTCGGTGAACCTGCGTGCTTGTTCGCGCAGCATGAACTTCTGGATCTTCCCGGATGGCGTCCGAGGCAGCTCCGAGACCAGCTCCAGCCGCTCGGGCCAGTACGGCTTGGCGACGCGCCGCTGCACCAGATACTCCTGCATCGCCTCGAAGCCGAAGCTGGTGTCCGCCTCTACGAGCACCACGAACGCGCACGCTCGCTCGCCGAGGCGATCGTCGGGCATCGCCACGATCGCGACCTCGGCGACGGCGGGGTGCCCGTAGAGGAGCTGCTCGATCTCGGCGACCGGTACCTTCTCGCCGCCGCGGTTGATCACGTCCTTGACGCGCCCGGTGATCCGCAGATAGCCGTCGACGTCGATCGTCGCCAGGTCCCCGGGGCGGTACCAGCCGTCTTCGGTGGTCGCCGCCGCCGTCTCAGCCGGGCGGTTCAGGTACCCGGCGAACAGCGTGTCGGTGCGGATCTCGAAGTTGCCCTCGGCCCCGGGTGGCAGCTCGCGGCCGTGATCGTCGACGACCCGCAGCGAGACGTTCTGAAGCGCTCGGCCATCGCTCGTCCAAGCGCGCTCGTCGTCGAGTCCCGGGACGAACCCGGCGCCCATGCAGCTCTCGGTCGTGCCGAAGCCGCCGCCGACCTCGGCGCCGAGCACGTCACGTGCGCGGCGGGCGAGGTCACGCGGGATCGCGGCGCCGGTCGCGACGAACATCCGCAGCGGATTATCTGCCCGCCCACCCACCCCCGCCGGCGGGTGGCCGCGCTGCACCGCGACCCGGGTCAGGTCGGCGAGGAACGGCGTCGCCGCCTGCGTGAACGTGACGCCGTGGCGACCGATCGTCTCGAACGCCCGCTCGGCGTCCCAGCTCTCCTGGATCACCTGTGTGGCACCCAGCCGCCACGCGATCCACATTCCGTACAGCCAGCCGGTCTGGTGGGCCAGCGGCGAAGGGATGTAGAGCACGTCGTCGGCGCGAAGTCCGAAGTGGGCGATGTGCGCGTCGGCGGCGCGGTCGAGCACCTCGTGGCGGTGCAGGACGCCCTTCGGCTCGCCGGTCGAGCCCGACGTGAACAGCAGCTGCGCGATCGCGGACGGCTGCGGGCGCCGCGCCGCGATGGCCTGCTCGTCGGGGTCCGACGCCTCAGAACCCGGCTCATCGTCGTCAGGGAGCACGACGAGGGTGCGGATCGCCTCGAGCTCCACGATCAGCTCGTGCGCCATCTCCCCGTGGTCGTGACCACGGAAGCGGTCGGACACGATCAGCACCGGCGCGGCGCTCTCGGCCAGCATGAAGTGGAGCTCGCGCTCGCGGAAGATCGGCATCAGCGGCTCGCAGATCGCACCGATCCGGAGCGCGCCGAGAGTCAGCGTCAGGAATTCGAGCCGGTTGGGGAGCTGGTAGGCGACGGCGTCGCCCGGCCGCACGCCGAACGACAGCAACGTCGTCGCCGCCCGTCCGGAGCGTTCCCACAGCTGCGCCCAGGTCAGCGTCGAGTCATGTCCCGCGGCATCGACGGCCACCGCCGCGACCCCGTCGGGGGTCCGCCGCGCATGGCGCGCGACGTCGTCCTCGATCAAGGCGCGAGAACCGTCGCGGGAACCCGTGGCGTGACGCCGATGGGGATCCCGATCGCGTTCATGTGATCGATGAACTCTGGGTAGGAGATCCGGTATGCGTGCGGGTAGGACAGCTCGGTGACACCGGTCGCGGTCGAGCCCGCCACCGCCAGCGCCATCAGGATCCGGTGGTCGTTGAACGACGACAACTCGGCGCCGTGCAGCTGCGAGACGCCGCGGAACTCCAGGTCGTTGCCGTCGAATTCGACGTCGGCGCCCATCTTGCGCAGCTGCAGCATCGACGCGACCCGGTCTGACTCCTTCAGCTGGACGTGCGAGACGTGCGAGAGGACCGTCCGCCCGCGCGCACGGCTCGCGAGCGTCGACAGGATCGGGACCATGTCCGGGATATCGCGGCAATCGAGCCGGCCCGCAACCGGCGGCGTGCCGTCGTGTTCGATCGAGATCGTCAGCCCGTCCTCTGAGAACCGCATCGGGACGCCGACGCCGACGAGCTCGTCGAGCACTGAGCGCTCCGGGTGGCCGTCGATTGGCACCGGGCTGCGGAAGGTCACCTTGGACGGATGCAGGGCGCAGGCACCGAGCCCAAACGCCGCCGAGCCGATGTCGGGCGGGAGCACGATCTCGGCCGCCACCGGGACCTGACCGGGCTCGATCCGGAACTGCCGCCAGTCCTCACGGGTATCGACCTGGAGGCCGAACTGGCGCATCATCTCGAGCGTCAGCTCCAGGTACGGCCGCTCGTTGAGCTCGCCGGTGACCTCGATCGTCGTCGGCTCGGAGGCGAACGGCGCCAGCAGCAACAATCCCGAGATCCACTGTGACAGGGTCCCGTCGATTCGGATCGAGCCGCCGCGGGGACGGCCGGGGTACACGGTGACCGGCACGCTCTGGCCCTCGTACTCGAGCTTGATCCCGAGGCGCTGCAGCGCGCGCAGCAACGGCCCGATCGGCCGGCGGCGGAAATAGCGTTGACCGACGATCTGCACCGGGCGATCCGACAGCGCCGCCAGGCCCACCAGGAAGTACAGCGTCGTGCCCGAGCTGCCCACGTCGATCACGTCGGACTTCGGCGAGAACCCGTGGTCGCCGTTGACGATCCACGTGTCCCGCTCCGAACGGATGTCGGCGCCGAGCGCGCGCAGCGCCGAGACCGAGAAGTTGACGTGGCGCGCGCTGGTGCGCGCGGAGATCGTCGTCCGCCCCGGCGCCAGCGATGCCAGCATCAGCGCTCGGTGGGCGTGATACTTCGACGGCGGGATCAGGATCTCGCCGTGCAAGGGAGCGGCTGGTTGGGCGACGAGCAGACGCATCGAAGGGAATCTCGGCCCGGGGAAGCGGCCGCGAGCCAGACGCGCGCGCGGACCACCGGGGACGGCGCCAGGTTACCGGCGCTGACGGCTCGTCTCTGCCCCCCAAACGGTGGGAATCTCGCGGCGTAGCGGGGCTCAGCCGTCGTCCGACGGCGGTGCTGCCTCGCCGCGGCGCTCGTGCTCGAACAGCTCGACCAGGCGGGTGCGCACCTCCCACAGCTTCGGCAGCTGGCGCTGGGCGATCAGCCTGGTCAGGTCCTGCACGGCAACGCCCTGGATCCCGATCGATTCCTCGCCGATCGCGCGCGCGACGACGCTGTAGTGACGAAAGCGCCACAGCCGCACGCGCTCGTCGAAGTCGGTCAGCAGCTCCGCCAGCTCGTGCAACGACGCGTGCCGCTGCCGGTCGCGGTACAGCTCGGTCAACGGCACGCCGGTGCGCGCCAGTGCATCGTCGAAGGCGTTGGCGATCGCCGGCGTTGCGCGCGCGAGCGCCCGGAAGCCCGGCGAATCGAAGCCGCTGCCATGGCCCAGGGCCGAGCGGACGACGTTGTAGTCCCAGGGGTCAAGCCGGTCGAGCATGTCGAGCTGGTCGGTGATGAACCGCAGCGATTGGACGACCCGCCGCAGCATTCGGCAGGCCTCGTGGAGAAGGTCTGACCCGATCAGCTCGGTCGCGCGTTCAAGCTCCTGCACGGCGAACTTCAGCCACAGCTCCGAGGACTGGTGAACGGTCGTGAACAGCAGCTCGTCGCGATGGACGCGCTGGTCGGCGGGTTTCTGCAGGGCCAGCAGCTCGTCGGTGCGCAGGTAGCGCTCGTAGTCCGATGCGCCGTGCCCGGCGAGGACCGGATCCGATCCAGGCGGGGTGACGTCACCGTGACCCATGCCGCCGACAATACCTACGTCGACCGCGAGCGCTGATCGAGGTCGTCGTCGAGCATGCCGGCGCGGCGGAAATATGCCCATAGGATCAGACAGGACGCGAGCAGGGTGCCGCCGCCGAGCCCGAGGAAGTCCCAGATCGAGGCGATGTGGCCGGTCATCCAGCCGAAGTTCATTCCGAAGAAGCCCGTGATGAACGACAGCGGCAGGAAGATCGTGGCGATGATCGTCAGCGTCTTCATCGCGTCGTTCTGGCGGACGCCGAGCTCGGTCTGCTTGAGCGAAATCACGGCCATGTTGGCGTGCAGCACCGAGGCGAGCGCGTCGCGCTGGCCGAGCATCTCCTCGTTGACGAGCTTCAGGTGGTCGTTGATGTCGCGGAAGAACGGGATCAGCCCGGGCTCGATCTGCGGATAGATCCCGCGCTGCAGGCTCTCGAGCGGGGCGAGCAGCGGATGGATCGCGCGGTAGAAGTCGGTTGCCTGACCGCGCAGGCGGTAGATCCGTTCGGTCGCCGCAGCCGAGCCGCCGAACACGATCTGCTCGACCTCGTCGACGTCCTGCTCGAGGCCGGCGACGACCGGCGCGTAGTCGTCGACGATCTTGTCGAGGATCGCCCACATCACGGCGCTTGACCCGAGCCGCAGCAGATCCGGCCGGCGCTCCATGTGCAACCGGGCGGGGTGCAGCTCGGCCATCTTGCCCTGGCGCACGGTGATCACGAACCGGGGCGCCAGGAAGATCGAGACCTCGCCGAACGTCACCTGCTCCCGCACGTCGTCGTACTGGGCCGACCGCACGACCGCGAACAGGACGTCGGCGTCCTCGTAGAGCTCGATCTTCGGCCGGAGATGGAACGACTGCGCGTCCTCGACCGCGAGCTCGTTGAGCCCGAACCGGTTCTGCAGATCGCTCAGCTCCTGCTCCCCCGGGTCGACCACCCCGATCCAGACGAACCCCTCAACCGACGCGTCTCCGACGATCTCAGTCGCGCGGTCGAGCGTCAGCGGGCCGGAATGCAGTCGTCGGCCGTGGCAGTAGTGGGCGCAGTCGACGATCATCCTCTGTCGGTACTGCGGCGGCAACAGAACTCCTGCTCGGACGGCGGCCACCGACCCGTCCTGGCGGGGTCGTACGGTTCGCTGGTCGCCGCCGGGTCCCGCGCGGCGGGCCGCCGGTCAGCCGCATGCCGATCTTCCTCGTCGTCGCCCAACTGCTCAACAAGGTCCGTGACAAGCGGATCCTGCTGCTGATGGCACTGGCGACGTCGATCGTCCTGCTCGGCGCCGGCCTGTTCGCGATCACCCAGCACGACAGCTACTGGCTGGCGCTGTACTGGGCGATCACGACCGCGACGACCGTCGGCTACGGCGACGTCCTGCCGCACAACACCGTCGGGCGGGTGATCGCGTCCACCGTGATGCTGACGACGATCCCGACCGTCGGCGCGGTATTCGGGCTGTTGGCGGGAGCCTCGGCCGTCTCACACCTCCGGAGGATCCTCGGCATGGAAACACGGCTTCCCAGCGAGCCCTACACGGTCATCTACGGCATGCACCCGATCGTCCCGCACGTGCTCGAGGAGTTGTGCAGCCGCGACGATCCGGTCGTCCTGGTCGCGCCCGAGCGGCCCGCGGGCGCGCGGGCGGACGTCGTGTTCATCGCCGGGGACGTCACCGACGAAGCCGTGATCGCCCGCAGCGAGCCGCAGCGCGCCAACCGCGCGCTGATCGCGTGCATCGACGAAGCCGACACGATGGTCGTCGCGGTGACGTTGCACGGGATGGCACCGAATCTCAAGACCTACGCGCTGACCACCTCGCCGCGGGTCGCCAAGGCGCTCATCGAGCTGGGCGTCACCCATACGCTGGCAGCCGATGAGCTCGTCGGGCACACCGTCGCCAAGAGCCTGGAGACGCCCGAGGCCGGCGACCTGCTGTTGCAGCTGGTTGAGGCGCGAGGACTGCGGCTGGAGGAGATGGTGGTCGACGACGCGCTGGACGCACACACTCTCTCCAGCGCCCGGTCGACCGCAGGCACGCTCGTGCTCGGGATCGCACACGACGGTAAGGTCGACCTCGGTGTCGGCAACGACCCGATCTTGAGCACCGGCGACCGGCTGATCGTGCTACGCGATCGCGAGCCGCCGGCCGGAGGCTGATCGGCGGGCGCCGGCAACGGCGCCGCAAACGCCGCGGAAACGGCCCCGAGCCCAAGCAGGCACGCTTCACCATGCTTTGCACCAGGGCCGCGCGCCGTGCGGGGTGAGCTCGATTTGTACCGAGGGGTGATCCAAATCGAGCACGGGCGGCGCGGCCACCCGTCGGCCGGGCTTCGCTACAGCGGAGCGACGACGGCGTCCTCGGATCTCGAATCGTCAGGGATCTCGTGCGTGATCGCCACCCGCGCGGACTCGACGAGCGTCTGCTCGAGGCGGCGGGCGGCATCGAGGTGGTCCCCGGTCCAGACCACCCGCACGCCGGTCGCCGTGCCGTGGCCGTCGGTGCCCTGCAGGTCGCGGGCGACGGCATCCACCAGCCGCTGCGCGGCCGCCGGGTCGCCGTCCTGTGGCTCAGGCACCACGCTGTGCTGCTCCAGGCCGGTCGCCAGCCGCCCGTACCAGTCCGAGACGCTCGCCGAGTAGGCCAGCAGCTCCTGCCGGGCAGCGGCGCGCTCACCGCCCAGGGCGCTGTCGGATTGCCACAGCTCGAGCACCGCGTCGGCCGCGAGCCGCAGCCCGGTGACCCCGGTCACGAGCCGGGTGGCGTCGACGAGCGGGACCTGCTTGACGCCCCGGTCGGCCAGATAGCTGCGGAACGCATCGTCGAGTCGCCGGGAGGCCGCGGCCGCCGCCAGCGCGGCCTGCCGGGGCGGCTCGGCCGACGTGGTGGCGATCGGATCGCAGCGACCGACGCCGAACTCGACGGCCGCCGCCAGGTACGCCACGCACTCTTCGTAAGCACGCCCAAGCGCGCGGCCGAGCGACCTCCCGGCGCCGTGCGGCCAGAACAGCAGCCCGGCGACCAGACTCACTGCGCCGCCGATCACGATGTCCTCGACGCGGACCAGGCCGATTTTCCAGCCGGCCGGGGCGATGATGTTGAACAGGAACAGCAGCACCATCGTGAATGCGGCCTGGCCGACCGTGAACGAGATCGCCGCCGGGGCGAAACCGGCGAACAGCACCACGAACGGCAGCAGGATCCACAGGACCGTCGTGTTCGTGCCGATCGCGTACACGAGCGCACCCCCGACGACGAATCCGGCCGTCGTTCCGAGCACCGCCCGCAGCGTGTTCTGACCGGTCGCCAGCGCGTTGGAGCGCAGGACCGACAGCGCCCCGAACGCGACCCAGAACCCGTGCTGGACGTTTGAGACGTCGGCGACGAGCACTGCCCCAGCGAGCGCGGCCGCGCCGCGGAGACTGTTGTGCAGCCAGATCGAGCTCGGCTCGAGGTGCGCCCGCGCGCGCTCACCCACGGACGACAGCAGGCCGGTGAAGCCTGGCGGCTGCCGGCCGAGCACGCGCGCCACCCAGCCCCGGCTGGCGGCGGCCGCCTGGACGCCCGTGTTCGCGCCGATCTGCAGGACGACGAAGCTCAGCTCCTGCGCGCGGAAGCTCGGATCGAGCGCGGTGACGACCCGGCCCGGCATCGCGTCGACCTCGCAGCCGGCACACGCCTCCGCCGGCAGCTCGATCGTCGCCTGGGCCTCGAGCCGGTCCAGCGCCTCGTGCAGCGAAGCCACCGCCGCGTCCAACGGCCCGCTCGGATCACGGGGCGAAGACAACGAATCGGCACAGCGGTCCAGCACCTCCGAGGCGGACCGCTTGACCGCGATCACCGGCGGATTGGGCGTGTGCAGGTGCGGATGCGCCGCCGCCTGCGCGTGCAGCACGATCCCGTTGCACCACCGCAGGTTGTCGACGAGCCGGACCACGGCGCGGTCGCTCGTCGTCAGGCCGGTGGGTCGGTACGGGGTCTGCAGGAAGGTCCGGTAGAGGTCGGTGATGGCGTTGTCGGCCGCGGCGATCGCCGCGCGGTAGTCGGGCACAGCCTCCTCTGCCCCGCGCGCGACGATGAACGCGATCTCACGCCGGAGACGCTCCGCGATCGCGCGGCAGCCCGCGATCGCCTTGACCCGGATCGGGTCGCGGGTCGCCGCGGGCCACAGGATCGCAATCGCGATCACCGACGCCCCTGCCGCCATGCCCCAGCCGGCGACCCGGTCCGGGATCTGCGACGCCGGACCGGCCAGCGAGACGGGTAGGATGAACGCCAGCAGCAGCGAGGTCGTGGCACTCGCGATCACCGAGCTGACGACCGCCGAGAACAACACCACGAACGCCACGATCGCCATCCCGACGACCGAGATCCAGGTCGTCTGCGACGCCAGCGTGCCCAGCGCGATCAGCACCGCACAGGCAACCCCGAGCAGCGCTTGGGATCGGACCCGGTCCTGGATCGGCCCGGTGAAGTCGACCAGCAGCAACATCGCGAACGAGCCAAACGCGGCGAACAACGCCACCAGCGGGTTGTCGATCACCTTGATGCCCAGCGCAAGCATCGCCGGCATGATCAGCGCGGTCCGACCGGCCCGCCGCAGCGCGCCATATCCCGGGTCGTGGCGTCGCAGCCAGTCGTGGACGAACCGCACCGGGTTCGGCGGCCGGCGGACCGACGAGGTCGCCGTCTCTTGGGTCTGGTCGATCGCGGTCATCGGGCCCTCTCGCGCGCACGATCGTAGTAATTGTGGGCGCGCACGGTCGATACGCGCGTGCGAACCCTCAGGTCAGATCGTCGTGGTCGCCGCGGGCCCAGGCGACGTAGCGGTCGGCTGAGCGCCGGACCGCGGCGCGCGCGTCGCTGTCGATCGCGTGCGAGAAGTTGTCGTAGAGCCGATCGAACTCGAGCTGCTCGACAGCGCGCGTGATCCGCTCGGCGACCGCCGGCGACAGCGGGATCCGGTTCGGATAGCTGCGCAGGAACGTCACGCTCGCGCGATCGGGGTTGCCGTGGATCGTGTCCGACGACAGCAGCACGCCGCGGCCGCCGGCGCCGGCCGCCCAGTGCAGCACCGCGCTTCCGCGGAAATGTCCCCCCAACTGATGGAGGGTCAGCCCGGGCGCGAGCTGGCGGCTTCCGCTCCAGCTCGCGACCGCGGCACCGCTGCGCGAGACCCACTTGAGGCTCGGTTCGCAGACCAGCACGCGCGCGTCATCCAGGCGCCGGCTCCACTCGAGCTGGGCGCCGAACATGTGCGGGTGGCTGGCCGTGATCGCGAGCACCTGTCCGCTGCACCGAATCCGCTCGACAGCCGCGTCGTCGACGTAGCCGGGCGGGTCCCACAGCACGCTGCCGGCGCCGCTCGTGACCACGAACGCGGTGTGCCCGATCCCGACCGTCGGTTCGACGGTCAGCGCCAGCAGGCTCGGCTCGCGCTCTTGCAGCCGCGTCCGATGGCCGTCGGCCTCAAGCTGCGCCAAGGTCGTCCACCGCTGCCCGGAAGCCGGAACCCATTGCCGCTCGTCGGCGCAGACCGGGCAGACGCCCGCGTCGTCGGCGTGCTCGACGCCACAGGTGGCGCAGATCCAGACGGTGTCGGCAGACCCAGGGTGCATCGTCGCTGCCAAGATCCTATGAGCTCCGGAGTCGTAGGATCGGGCGATGCGTGACGTTTCGCCCGCGCCCGATCGTCGCCTGGTCTGCATGGTCGAGATCCCGAAGGGGAGCAAGAACAAGTACGAGTACGACCCCGCCCTCGGCGCCGTCTGTTCGAGCGCCTGCTGCGCACCGCGGCCGTGTACCCGGCCGACTACGGCTTCCTGCCCGACACGCTGGGTGAGGACGGCGACCCCTCGACGTTCTGGTCTGCCTATCCGAACCGACGTTCCCGGGCTGCTTGATTCCGGTCAGGCCGATCGCGGTGTTTCACATGCATGACGAGCATGGGGTCGACGACAAGCTGATCCGTGTACCCACCGGCGATCCGAACTGGAGCCCGCTGCAGGATCTCGACGATCTCCCATCGCTGCTGAAGGCCGAGATCGAGCAGTTCTTCACGGTCTACAAGCTGCTCGAAGACGGCAAGGCAGTCACGACCAACGGCTGGGGTCACCATCACGAGGCAGTCACGATCCTCGCCGCCGCGCACGCGCGGTTCGCAGCGCAGCGACCAGGATCACCGCCGCATCAGTAGGCGGTGGTCACCGACCGCAGCTCCTCCAGGGACTCGTCCATCAGTCGCCGGAACGCGGTCGGGTCGTTCTGCTGTACCCAGCGAGCGAATGCCACGTGAAACACGGTGACGCCCGTCTGGGCGGCGAGGATCGCGGCGTTGACCGGGACGCCCCGCTCGATCAGCGCGCCCTTGATCGCGGCCGCGAGGCTCTGCAGCTTGATCAGCTCACGCTCCTGCAGCTCCGGGTTGGCCGCGACGATCTGCGCGCGGATCCGGGCGAACGGGTGGCGCTCGCTGAACATTTCCGCGACCGGATCGAGTCCAGCGACCACGACCGCCAGCGGGCTCGCGTCGGCCGCTGCGGCGGCAAGCCCCTCCAGCCAGAGGCGTTGGAGCTCCTCGCTGCCGCTGAACAGCACCTCGCGCTTGTCTGAGAAGTGGCGGAAGAAGGTGCGCTTGGTCAGGCCGGCCCGCTCGGCGATCTCGGCGACGGTCGTCGCCTCGTATCCCTGTTCGTCGAACAGTTCGATCGCAGCGCTCATCAGGCGGCCCTCCGCGTCTGGTTTCCAGCGTGACATCGACTCTGAGCGTAGTTGATGACACCAGGTGGCATGTGGCTGCTATCTTGATGGCACCAGGTGACATACCCCCAACTGGAGATTCCAATGCGCGTATTCGTAACCGGCGCCTCAGGCCATATCGCCTCCGCTGTCATCCCTGAACTTCTCAGTAACGGCCATCAGGTCGTCGGTCTCGCCCGCTCCAACGCTTCAGCCGAGGCCGTTGCCGCCATGGGCGCCGAGGTCCGCCGCGGTGACCTTGACGACCTCGACGGTCTGGCGGCCGCTGCCGCCGAGGCCGACGGCGTGATTCATCTTGCCTTCAAGCACGAAGCGATGCGGACCGGCGACCTCGCGGGCGCGATCGACTCCGACATGGCCGCCCACCAGGCGATCGGCGACGCCCTCGTCGGCTCCGACAAGCCGTTCGTGTCGACCGGCGGCACCCTGATGCTCGCGATGGCGGGGATCACCGGCCCGGGCGGGCGGGTCGGAACCGAGGACGACCAGTCCGAGGGCGGTCCCCGGATCGACGCGGCGAACCACACGGTCGCGCTCAGCCAGCACGGTGTACGCACCTCCGTCATCCGGCTCGCACCGATGGTCCACTCAGATCTCGACCACCACGGCTTCACGCACGCGCTGATCGACTTCGCCCGGGAGAACGGCGTGGCGGCGTACACCGGCGACGGCAGCAACCGCTGGCCGGCGGCCAACACCTACGACATCGGCGTGCTCTATCGCTTGGCGCTGGAGAAGGCGCCGGCAGGCTCGACGCTGCACGGCGTCGGCGACACGGGTATCCCGCGCAAGGTGATCGCCGAGACGATCGCCGGCAAGCTCGGGATCGAGGCCAAGAGCATCACCGACGAGGAGGCGGCGCAGTACCTCGGGTTCCTCGCCGCGTTCGCCGGTCTGGACAACCCGGTCTCAAACGACAAGACTCGCAAGCTGTTGGGCTGGGAGCCCAGCCATCCCGGCTGGGTGCAGGACATGCAGTCTGGCCACTACTTCGCCTGAAGACGCCGCTCGGTGGCGGCTGTACTTCCCGCGGACGCCAGCATCGCGCCAACCTCACGAACTTCGACCAACCTTCCCGGTCCGTCGGCGTTATAGGTGAATAGGTACGACTTGCGAGACATCGTCGGGTCTTGCCAGGATCACTGAGGACACTTGACCGGTCTCAGTGGCGGTGGAGAGTCAGAGGGGCGTGGGGGCGCAGCGCCTGAGGGACATTGGATCCCTCAGGCGCCCGCCGCCCCGATGCGCTGCGGCCGTCGGTCCCCAATCCGGTGGGTGGAGCCAGAACTGGAGCCCTCGTGCCGGCCCCGGGATGATGGCCGCTGGCGCATCATCGCGTTCGATCGTCAACATTCAGCACGATCTTTACTGGATTCTCAGCGCGAGATTAAGCACACTACGCCGATGGTCGTCACCGTCGAAGTCGCCGAGGAACGTCGCTACACAGCTTCAAGGTCCGTCGCCGCTGACAGCGACGAGGAACTGGTCGCCGCCGTTCGGGCCGGCGTCGATGCCGCGTTCGAGGAGATCTACGACCGCTACGCCCGCGGACTGTTCGCGTTCTGCGTGCACATGCTCAAGAGCCGGGAAGCGGCGGAGGATGCGCTCCAGCTGACGTTTGTCTCCGCCTATCGCTCGATGCGGGACGGAACGAGCGAGATCGTGCTACGGCCTTGGCTCTATACGATCGCCCGCAACCGCTGCCTGTCCGAGATTCGCGCGCACCAGGAGAGCGAGCCGTGGGACAACGACCCGGCGTCTGAATTCAACGATCTGTCAGACCTGGTGCAGCGCCGTGAGGATCTGCGCAACATGGTCGACGAGATCCGGCGGCTGCCGGAAGAGCAGCGAGCCGCGCTCGTCCTGTTCGAGTTGGGCGACAACTCCCACCAGGAGATCGCGGACATCATCGGAGTGCGAACGAGCAAGGTCAAGGCGCTCGTCTTTCAGGCACGGGAGGCGCTGGCTCGCGGCCGGGTCGCCAGGGATCATCCGTGCGTGGACGTCCGCGAGCGGATCGCCACGACCCACGGCGTGATTCTGCAGCGCAGCGTGGCGCGCGCTCACATCGACCGCTGCCCAAGCTGCGCCGCCTTCGAGACCGAGACGCGTCACCAGCGAGCCGCGCTTGCCCTGATCGTTCCCGTGCCGCTGGCCGCGGGCCTGAAGTTCACGGTGCTCAGCGCGGTGCTGCACGGTGGCGCCCTCGCGGCCGGGGCAACTGCGGGTGCCGGTGGCGCAGCCGCCACCGGGGCCGGTGTCACGGGCGGCGGCGCAGCCGCGGCCGGAGCCGGTGTCACGGGCGGCAGCGCAGCCGCAGCCGGAGCGGGTGTCACGGGCGGCGGCGCAGCCGCGGCGGCTGGAGGCGGAGCAGCCGCGGCAGGCGCCGGTGTGACCGCCGGGGTGACGACAGCCAGCACCGGGGTGGTGGTCGGGGGCGGCGCAACGGCCGGTGGCGTGAGCGCCGGCGCGGTCGCGACCGGGGGGATCGCTGGCGTCACGAGCGGCGCGGCAGGGGTCGCAGTCGCCGGCGGCTCGGTGGCGGCGGTGTCCGGCGGGCTGACCGTCGCCAGCGTGAGCGGCGCGACCGGCGTGGTGGCGAAGATCCTCGCGACGGCAGCTGTCGCGCTTGGGGCCTCCCACGCGGCCGCTTCCGTTGTCCCGCAGCGGGCGCGTCCGCTCGCGGCACCGCCAGTCATGGTCGGGACGACCCTCCCGGCCGGACGATCAACAGCGAACCTGCCACCGTCCCTCGCAACCACCGATCCGACGGTGAACCTCACGGGCGCAGGGCAGACGACGTCAGCGACGCTTACCAGCCCACCGGCCATCTCGACCGGCAGTCCCGCGCCGACGCCAACGTTCTTCGTAGGCAGTCAGTCGCCGACCGTGCCTGGGATCGACCTCGGCAATGGGTCGACGACCTCGCCGGCCGTCTCGTCGCCCGGGGGCGGTGACGGTAGCGCTGCGCCGATCGCGCCAGTGATAACGGAACCGGTCTCTACCGGCGACGGATCGACCCCAGCCGAGTCTGATCCTCCCCCTCCGGCGGACGGCGGCGGGGGCACCGTCTCTACAACCTCTCCAGGCGACGACCAGACCGCTCCGGTGAGCGCGCCATCGAGCGACACGTCGGCGTCATCGCCAGACTCGTCAAGCACGTCCGACTCGGACCCAACGACGACGTCGACGAGTTCGAGCGATTCGTCCGGCGCCGACGGTTCCACGGCCTCGGGCGATACGACGTCATCGGCCGGCTCCGATCAGACGACCTCGGCCAGCACGCCCGACTCGACTGTCGACGACACGACCTCGGGGGCGACCTCCGGCGAGGACGACGACGGGACGACGAGCGGCACGTCTGACCAGGTTGCCGCCAGCGATTCCGCGACGGCGTCCACGAGCACCTCGGCCTCAACCGACTCGAGCACCTCGGCCTCAACCGACTCGAGCACCTCGGCCTCAACCGACACGAGCACCTCGGCCTCAACCGACACGAGCACCTCGGACTCAACCGACACGAGCACCTCGGACTCAACCGACACGACAGCCTCGGGCTCCAGCGACGTCGCTGCGGCCACCGAATCGGACTCCACCGACGCCGCTGCGGCCACCACATCGGACTCCACCGACGCCGCTGCGGCCACCACATCGGACTCCACCGACGCCGCTGCGGCCACCACATCGGACTCCACCGACGCGACCGCTGCGGCCACCGCCTCCGACGACTCATCGACCTAGCCGTCCGCCTGAACCGGCGGCGTCGGCCAGGGAACTGCGCCCCCACTTCCCTGGCAGTCCGGGGGGCCCGGACGGGATCGGGCCCCCCGGGCGCTCCGATGCTCCGCCGCTCGCCGGCTCGGTCGCGTCCGTGAACCAGGTCGGAGATCTGAACTCACTGTGCTCGCGTCGCGGCGCGCGTGAGTCTACGTATCAGACCGTCTCAGAGAGTGGGTCCGAACATCGAACCGCCAGGACGTCCCGGGATCGGTCCCGATCGCAGGGAGCCGTTATCAAACGCGAGCGCGGTCAGGCGTGCGGTGCAGTGGCGAAGCGCTTGCCCCACTTGCGCATCCGACGCAAGACGGGCTTGAGCGCTGCGCCGGCCTCGGTCAGCAGGTACTCGTCGCGCGGCGGGTGCTCGCTGTAACGCCGACGCGTGATCACGCCTGCCTCCTCGAGCTTGCGCAGGCGCGTCACGAGCGTGTCACGAGGGGCACCGGTGTTGTGCCGGATGTCGCTGAAGCGGGTCACACCGAGGTCGAGCTCGCGCAGGATGAGCAGCGAGTAGCGTTCCCCTACGAGGTCGAGCGCGTCGGCGATCGAACAGATGCGCGGGCCGTCCACACGCCAGCCAGGACCCTGGTCTGAGGTGGGTTCAGAGTTTGGACTCACTGTGCCAGCGTATCTCACGCGCCGGGGCGACGACGCCGAGGCCGGGCGTCTCTAGAACCGCAGCATCACTCCGACACGGTGGCTCGGCGCGCCGAGCGTCTCGTCCGGTTCGGGGAACACGAGCACCGTCGCGTCCTGGCGAACGGCCGCTGCGATCATCGGCTCACGCAGGTCGGCCACAGGACCTGTCGCCGTGCCGTCGGCCGGGCACTCCGAGACGTCTGAAGGCAGCAGCATCCGGCAACGCGAGCACTGCGCACCGGCAGCATGGAAGTCGCCCGTGAGCAGCAGCGCCGACACGCGCTGCTCGGCGAGCGCCTCGAGCACGTCGGGGACTCCGGCCACGGCGCGCGCGCGGCCCTCCTGGCCCCGCGCGGCGGCCAGCTGGTCGCTGAATTCGGCAAGCGTCCTCGCCTGCGCCTCCGCGTGCGCGCGGGTCAGCAGCCCACCGACCGCGGCGGCCACATCGGCCTCGGTCGCGGCGGACGGATCGACGTCCAGCCGCCCGGCCAGCGCGGGCCGCACGTCGTCGGGGAGGCGGCCCTCCAACCCGGTCAGGGCGTCGACCGGCCCGCCGATCGCCAGCACGTCGAAGCGCCCTGCGCGACGGTCCTCGACCAGTCGCTGCGAGACGGCGATCAGGTGGCCCTCGATGTCCTGCTCGCGGCTGTGCTCGTCGTTGCCGTCGGACTGGCTGTGCCCGCGGACATAGTCCGAGCCCGTGCTGCGCGAGGCGACCGTCGCGCCCGCGCCCATGTCGATCGTCACGTCGCGCGCGGAGACGAGCACCGCGCACCATCGCTGCGCGGCGGGCTCGGTCACGACCGGTTCGATGTGAGGTTCGCGATCGAGGTAGATCGAGGACGGCGACGGCTGCGCGAGCGCCACCGTCTCGAACAGCCCGGAGCCGTGGGACAGGAAGATCGCCAATGCCCCGGCGCCCGACACCGGCAGGTCATCGGACCCGAGGTAGGTTGTGAGGCGCTCGAGGTCAGAACGAACCGCTTGGCGGGCGTCGTGGTTGAGCGTCTGGTCGGCGACCTCGAGGTTGTGCGCGGCGTCCAGCAGCGAGTTCGCCTGGGTGGCGCGTGCCGGCGCGGTCGCGAACTCCGCGGGGTCCAGGTCGAAGACGACCGAGACGACGGGGTGCTCGCCGGCGGTGGCGTCAAGCAGACGCTTGGCGATCGGCGATGCGCTCATCGGTCGTCGGCGCCCTGCCCTGCGCCGCGGATACCGGACGCGCGGTCGCCGTCATCTTCGGGCGTCTCGGAGCGATACGGGTCCGAATCGGTGGTCTCGTCGATCTCCCCGACATGCGTATTGAGCCGGTGGTGCGGGTCGCTGTCGTCGGGATGGGGCACGTCAGCGTCGTGCAGCGGCTCGGCCGAGGACCGGGGCTCAAGCGGCCGGTCGGCCGTGTCGGCGGGGTCCGCGGCACGCTCGTAGTGGCGCTCGGTGGTGTGCTCCGGTCCCGTCTCGTGTTCGCCCATGGAGGCCTCCTTGATCTGCTGTTGCTGACCAGGCTACCCGCGTCGCCGCTCGGCAGACTGGTCTGCACGCGGAAGTCGTCCCCACCGAACGCGCGGCACGAGATCTGCACTGCTGCTACCGAAGACGGCCGCGCCGAACGAGAAGCCGACCGCCGGCTTCTAGGCCGCGACGACACGGCCGGCAATTTGAAAGGGGGGTCTCTTGAGGGCGTGATCGAGGTCGCCGAGTCGCTTCGGCTTCTGGCGACCAGCGGGTTCCGCTGCCCGTTCGGGCAGACACCCGCTTTCCCGACTCGACCCAACTCTCGACCCTCGTTGTCGGGCGCTGCTCCGTTCGTTGCGGAGCGACGGCAATCCGGTCCGAGTTCGGACGGTGCAATGCCAGGGGTAAGCAGGAGCTGTTTCTGATGACGTGCCAGGCGAGCGGCTGGCCCCGGGCGGGTATGCGGCCCTGCCCGGTTTGCGAAGGTGGCCCGATGGTGACCTCGTTGCGATGGATCCGCGATCATCCTCGCGGATGGGGTTCGTGATTCGAAAGGCCGAGGAGGGCGAGGAGGAGCGGGTTCTCGCGATGTACGAGTGGCTCTTCGCGCCGCCTGGGTCGAGGCCGCGGCGGTGGGATCCGGATAAGGCACGACCGCGGCTCAGCGGGGCCATTGCCTCGCCCCGCGGCGCGATCCTCGTGGCGGAGGACCGCGGGGCCATGATTGCTTTCTGCACCGCATATCTGGAGCTCGACTCCGTTCGCCACGGGCAGCGCTGTTGGGTCGAGGACTTCGCGGTCGACCCGCAGCAGCGCTCGGAGGGAGTCGGCGCGGCCCTATTGAACGCAGTTAAGCAGTGGGCGTGGAGAGCTGGAGCGACGCACCTGGAACTCGATTCGGCGCTCGCGCGCGCCGACGCACACCGCTTCTACGAGCGCGAGGGTGGAACCCGCCAGTCCTACACCTTCGGCTGGGAGCTCTGACGACGCAAGGCCACGAGGCGTTGACGCCTCGTGACTGCTTCATTTCGTAGCAGAAGCCGCCGGAGATCCGCCTCGTACCTGTCCTGTTGAGCAACGGCGGCCGTCCGAACGCCGAGTCCCGCCACTCCTCCTTTGCTCAACCGACGAGCATTTCGTCGCCGCCGGGCGGAGACCCGCTCAGCGCGCCGGTGCAGCCGTGCGAGCGCTCTGTCCCGGCAGCGTCACGACGAGATAGTCGTCCGCGACGGTGATGGGATAGGTCTGCGCGACGTAGGGACCGGGCGCCAGACGGGCGGCCGGGAGCCCGGTGGCCTTCTCGGCGCGATCCGCAGCGTCGGCGAATCCGGCCTCGCCGGCGTCGACCTGGGTCTGCACGTCACCTCCGTGGAGGACGTCGACAGGATACGGGCGGACCCGCGAGTCGAAGTAGGACTGACCGGTCGCGAGGTCGTACTCCCAGCCGTGCCACGGGCAGCGCACGAGGGACCTCGACTCGTCGTAGCGAAACTCCCCGGGCCCGGCGGCCTCGAGGTGACCGAGGATCGAGCCCCGGCAGAGCTGGGCTCCCATGTGCGGGCAGCGGTTGAGCAGCGCGTAGTAGCGGCCCCGCACGCGGAAGATGCCCACGGAGTGGCCCTGCAGCTCGATCAGCAGGCGACCGCCCTCGGGGAGGTCCGACACCCTGCCGACCACGTGCCGCGCCACGGGTCAGCCGTCCCCGAGCCGGTAATGGGCGCGGGCGTTCTCCGACATCAGCTTCGGGCGCGCCGTCTCGGGCAGCACGTCCAGGACCGTCGCAACGCTCTGCTCGTGGCCGTGGGGGTAGTCGGAGGCGAACATGAGCAGCTCGTCGGAGCCCAGCCAATCGACAACTCGCGCAAAGCCTTCGGGCGGGCCGGCCCCGATCGGCTGGATCGAGAACCTCAGGTGCTCGCGGAAGATCTGCGAGGGCAGGCGGTCAACCCAGGGAATCTCGCGGCGCAGGCCCTTCCATTCCTTGTCCAAGCGCCAGAGGAACGGTCCGAGCCAGCTGAAGCCGCCCTCTAGCAGCGAGACGCGCAGCGTCGGGAAGCGCTGGAACAGCCCCTCGCCAAGGATGCTCGTGAGCTGCTGCCAGCTCATCGCGATCGCGCCCGCGTACTCCTCGATGAACCACGTCGCCCAGCCGGTCGTGCTCGTCGGGCCCTCCGAGGAGCCCCCGTAGTGGATCCCCGCCACCAGGTCGTTGCGAACGATCGCCTCCCACATCGCCCACCACGTGCGGTTCCCGTAGGGGATCGGCGACCAGAGCGGGAGGAAGACCTGCACGAAGCCGGGATGGCCGCCGACGCGGTCGATCTCGGCGGCGGCGTCGGCGGGGTTGTGCGACGGGACGATCAGCGACGCCCGCAGACGCTCATCGCGGTCGAGCCACCCCTCGATCAGCCAGTCGTTGATCGCACGGGCGAGCGCCAGGGTGAAGTCGGGGTTGCGCAGCGAGTCCAGGCCCCAGTAGCAGTTGGCGATCGCGAACTCGACGCCGAGCGGGTCGAGCACGTCCTCGCGCAGCATCGACAGGTCGGAGGCCGGCATGCGCCCGTCCGCCGGGCGCCACTCCGGAGCGCAGGTGATGCTGCTGCCGGCCGGGTACTTGGTCTGCAGCGACCCAGGGACGGTGAAGCCGGTCTCGCCGATCCACTCGATCCACTGGCCGCCGAGGTGCGGCAACAGCACATCGACCGAGGGCAGGTTGACGTGGACGTCGGCGTCGATGATGGGCCCAGTCCACCCCCCGGTGACGGCGCCCTGCTGCAGCGAGGGCTGCATCAGGCGTCGGCGGGCTGCGGCAGCGTCGGGTAGAGCTGGGCCGCCGTACGCCCCAGGATTGCCTCGCGGAGCTCCTTGGAGAGACTGGTCGGGAGAGCCTTGTCCGGTGGATCGAAGTCCCAGTGCGGGTAGTCGCTCGCGAACATGATCCGCTCCGGGTGGCCGAAGATCTCCAGCGACTCCTGGAACTGACCGCGTTTCTCGGGCTCCTCCATCGGCTGCGAGGTGAACCAGAAGTGTTCGTCGATGTACTCCGACGGCGGGCGCTCGAACTCGTAGGGCTCCTCGTCGCGCAGCTGGCGCCACACGCTGTCAAGGTGCCAGAGATAGGGGCGCACCCACGACCAGCCGCCCTCCTGGACGACGAACTTGAGGTTCGGGAAGCGCTCGAAGATACGCTCGGAGATCAGGCTCGCGATCTGGGCGACGACTGGCGCGGGCCGGCAGGTGTGATCCTCGAAGTAGAAGCTCGGCCACCCCGAGCCAGTGAGTGGGTTGGGCGCGTTGCCGGGATGCATCGACACCGGCAGGTCGAAGTGCTCGGCGGCCTCGAACATCGGCCAGTACTTCGGCGTGCCCAGCGGGTTGCGGGTCGTGAACGGGAGTCCGAGGTGGACGAAGCGATCGTGGCCACCCCAGCGCTCGATCTCGGCGACCGTCGCCTTGGGATCTTCGACGGCGACGGAGATCGAGGAGAAGTAGCGCTCGTCCACGGGCAGCCACTCGGCGGCCGCCCAGTCGTTGGCGGCGGCCATGAACGCGGCGGTCAGGGCAAACGGCTGGTTGCCCCCCATCATCCCGGTGAAGTACATGGCCGAGTTGTTGAGGATCGTGGCGTCGATGTCGTACTTGTCCACCAGCTGCTCGAGGAAGAACTCCGGATCGTTGCCGGGCGGCCGGCCTGCCGGCGACCAGGCGTCGCCCCGCGCCGCCATCAGCCGGGCGCGCGGGATGCCGAACTCGCCGACGGTCCGCAGGCCGAAGCGCTCCAGGTAGGAGCCCCACTTCTGGGGCATGAACGGGATCACGTCGGCGGGCGTGGGGAAGTTGTGCGTGTCGGTGTCGATGATGAACTCGCTCACCGCGGGCTTTGACCCCGTCGACTCTCGTGCCGTGGTTGCGGACATGTCAACCCTCCTTCGTCTCCCCGGATGGTGTACCGATCGGTCCAGAGGGAACTGTAGAAGAACCATCTCCGCGCGGCAAGCGATTCGGGCGCAGGCCGTCGAGAAGGAGGTCGATATAGATGTCGGCCACGTCCTCCGGGTGGGCCGGGCCCTGCGGGTCGAGCCACAGGTAGGTGCTGTTGAGCAGGCCGAGGATGCCGCGCAGCACGAGCGGCGTGGCGGGCCGGAAGACTCCCTCGGCGGCCCCGTCCACCAGGACGGCGGACCACAGCCGCTCGTAATCGTCACGCCCGGCGAGGACCTGCTCGCGCAGCGGCTTGGAGAGTGCCTGAGACTCGTACAGCGACACCCGCCATCCGTGCCGATGCTCCGCGAGGTTGCACAGGAGCTGGCGAGCGAGGGCGCGGAGCTTGGCCTCGGCCGACAGGTCGGAGGCGACGATCTGGGTCGCGCGCGACAGCATGTCGTCGAGCAGCGAGACGCTGATCGTATAGAGCAGCAGCTCCTTGCTCTTGATGTGGTGATAGAGCGCCCCGCGGCCGACTCCGGCCGTTGCGCAGATCTCCTGGACCCCGGTCGCGTGGTAGCCCTGACGGGCGAAGAGCTCGGTCGCGCAGCGGATGATCCGCTCCTTGGTCGGCTCGTCGACCGCCCCGTGTCCGTTCCTGGTGTCTCGCGGGCCGCCGGCGACCGCCGTGCTCGGCATCGGGCCAATGTACCAACCGGTATAGGTGCGGATCCGATGCGCGGCACACCGTGGACGACATCCTGGATGGGCACGCGGCGGCTTGACGGGCTCGCGCTCCGCCGATATTCTGGGTCCGCCCGACCGTTCGGTACAGAGGACCGTGAACCGATCCCGAGACGGTGCTGGTAGGAGGCGAGACGGTTGCCCGCAGATGAGGATCAGGCCAAGCGGACGCACGGCTTCGACGATCCGCTCGCCGCGGCGCTTTGGCGCGCGCGCGCCGGGAACGAGCCGCTCGACCGTGCGGCATGGCCGGACGTCGACCTCGCGCGGGGCAAGGCCGTGGGGGCGGAGCTCTACGCCCGGCTGGACCAGCTCGGGATCCCGCGGATCGGCGCGAAGGCGGCGGTCACGGACGCCGGGTCGCAGGCGGTGTTCGGGGCCTCCGGCCCGCTCGTGGTGCCGATCTTCGAGAATGTCGCGATCGCCGACGGCGCGACCGTGTTCATGGCGGACTTCACCACCCCGTTTGTCGAGGCCGAGATCGGGGTGCGCGTCACCGAGGACGGTATGACCCTGATGCCGTGCATCGAAATTGCGGACCTGCGCTTCTTCGGCGGTCCGCCCGCGATCGCCTACCTCGCGGCCGACTTCGGGGCGCAGGGCGGGATGATCTTCGGCGAGCCGGGAGACGCGGAGGGCCAGGTCGCGGTGACCGTCACCGTCGACGGGCAGGAGGTCAATCGTGCGGAGCGCTCGGTCGACGATGCGCTCAGGATCCTTGAGCTGGTGCGCTCCGAGCTCGACCTGCGCTCGGGCGACGGCGTCGCCACGGGCAGCTTCTTCACCCCGATGCCGCTGACGGTAGGCGCGTGGGCAGCCGACTTCGGCGACCTCGGACGGATTACCTTCACCGTGACATGACGGTCGAGCAGACGCACGCCCCGCGCTCCCGGCACGGCCAGGGCGATCACCAATTCGACGCCGATCTGACGTGGGGCGAGCTCCCCGAGGAGTGGGAGATGGGCGATGTCGGCGCGGTCGGCGTCGACGCCGACGACAACGTCTACGTCTTCAACCGCGGTGAGCACCCGATGATCGTGTTCGACCGCGATGGCCGGTTCCTGCGCAGCTGGGGCGAGGGCGTCTTCACCCGCGCGCACGGCCTGCACATCGGACCTGACGGGTTCGCCTACTGCACCGACGACGGGGATCACACGGTACGCAAGTGCACCCTCGAAGGCGAAGTCGTCCTCAGCATCGGGATCCCCGGCCAGCCGAGCGAGTTCATGAGCGGGCAGCCGTTTCACCGCTGCACCCACACGGCACTCTCGCCCAGCGGCGACATCTACGTCTCCGACGGCTACGGCAACGCCTGTGTGCACCAGTACTCCGAGCGCGGCGAGCTGATCCGCACGTGGGGCGGGCCGGGCAGCGACGCCGGCGAGTTCTACCTCCCCCACAACATCTGCTGCGATCGCGACGGGTGGGTCTACGTCGCCGACCGCGAGAATCACCGGATCCAGATCTTCGACGGCGCTGGCCGCTACGAGACGCAGTGGAACAACCTGTACCGGCCCTGCGGGCTCTTCCTCGACAACGCCCCCGACCCGCACATGTACGTGGGCGAGCTCGGCCCGATCTTCCGCAGCGGGACGCCCTATCCACCCAACCTCGGCGCGCGCGTCAGCGTGCTCGACCGCCACGGCCATCCGCTCAGCCGCGTCGGCGGGGCGACGATGGGGACAGGACCCTTGGAGTTTGTGGCGCCGCACGGCATCGCCGCCGATACACGCGGAGACGTCTATGTCGGCGAAACGACGAACTTCGCGTGGCCGCTGATCTTCGGGGAGCCGGTGCCGGCGGACGGGCTCACCACGCTGCGCAAGCTCGTCAGGCGGACGGCGTGAGCGGCGGCTGGAGCATTCTCGAGTCCAGCCGCGCGCTGAAAAGCCGCTGGAACGCCGGGGAGCCGACGTTCGGCGGCTGGGTCGGCTCGGGGAGCCCGCACGTCGTGGAGCTCCTGTGCAGTGCCGGGCTGGACTGGATCGGCCTCGACGGCCAGCACGGCTACGCCAGCCCGGCGCTGCTGCCCGACATGCTGCGCGCTGCGGCGATCTCGCGAACGCCCACCATCGTCCGCGTCCCCGAGAACACCGGAGCGGGCATCGGCAGCGCACTGGACATGGGTGCCAACGGCGTGATCATCCCGATGGTCAACGACCGCGCCGACGCCGAGCGCGCCGCGTCGGCGTGCCGCTACGGCCCGGTGGGAACCCGCAGCTGGGGCCCGACCCGCCCGGCGCTCGCGGCTCCGGCGTACAACACCGCGGTCGGCGACGAGGGCGCCATCTGCCTGGTGATGGCTGAGACGGTCGAGGCCGTCTCGAACATTGAGGAGATCGTGGCGGTGGAGGGCGTTGATGGCGTCTTCGTTGGTCCGCTCGACATGGCGATCTCGATCGGCAAGCCGCCGACCTACACCGTCGACGAGCCGGCGATCCGTGCCCACATGTTGCACGTGCGTGACGTGTGCCGCGACGCCGGCAAGGTCGTCGGCACTTTCCCGGCGAGCATCCACCTGCAGGACTGGGCGAAGGAGGGCTTCAACTTCCTTGGGGTCGTCGCCGACGCCGAGGTCCTCACCCGCGTCCCGCGGGAGATGATTGCGGCGGTCCGCGAGGGCCGCAATCCATGAGCCAGGTGGTCGACAAGTACCAGGGCGAGGGCGTGGCGTTCGTCACCGGCGTCCAGGCGCTCGTGCGCCTGGCGCTCGAGCAGCGGATCACGGACGAGCGGGCCGGCCTCGACACCGGCATGTTGATTTCAGGCTACCCGGGCTCGCCGCTCGCCGGCCTCGACCTCGAACTGGGCCGCAATGCCGCCCTGTTGCGCGAGCACGGCATCGTCCACCAGCCGGCGCTCAACGAGGAGATCGCCGCGACCGCGCTGCTGGGAAGCCAGGTGGCCCACACCCTGCCGGGCGCTCGCCACGAGGGGATCGTCGGCATCTGGTACGGCAAGGCGCCGGGGCTCGACCGCGCCGGCGACGCACTACGGCACGGCAACTACGGCGGGGTCTCGCGCGTCGGCGGAGTGCTGGTCGCGGTCGGGGATGACCCGACGGCCAAGTCCTCGACGATCCCATCCGCCTCAGAGGCGACACTCGCCGCGCTGCTCATGCCGGTGCTCTGCCCGGGCGACGTGCAGGAGGTCCTGGACCTCGGCCTGCACGGCATCGCGATGTCGCGCTCCTCGGGCCTGTGGGTCGGCTTCAAGATGATCAACAACGTCGCCGAGAGCTGGGGCAACGTCCGCGTCGGTCCGGGGCGCGTCGAGCCGGTGATGGTCGACCCGCGCCTCGACGGCCACGTCTATCACCACGAACCCCACCGCCGCTTCCTCGGCAAGAACCTCCACGAGATGGAGCACTCCCTGGCCTACGCGCGGCTCGACGCCGCGGTGGCCTACGCCCGCGCCAACGGCCTCAACCGGATCACGCAGCGCACGCCCGACGATCGGATCGGGATCGTTGCCGCCGGCAAGTCCTACTACGACCTGCGCCAGGCGCTGCTCGACCTCGGCCTGCGCGAGGACGACCTCGCGCGCCTCGGCGTCCGGCTGTTGCACCTGCGCATGGTGCATCCGTTCGACGGCGACTTGCTGCGTGACTTCGCCGCCGGGCTCGAGGAGGTCCTCGTCGTGGAGGACAAGCAGCCGTTCCTCGAGCGCCAGGTCAAGGAGGCGCTCTACGAAACTCCGGACCGTCCGCTCGTCGTCGGCAAGCGCGACGAGGACGGCGCGCCGCTGTCGCAGCTCGACTCCGAGCTCGACGCGGAGGCGATCGCCGAGGTGGTCGCCGCGCGGCTGCTGCGGCGGGCCGAGCTGCCGACAGTTCAGGCTCGGCTGGAGCGGCTGCGCGCTCGGGCGCCGCTGGCCGCCCTCGAGGTCGCGCGCTCGCCGTATTTCTGCTCCGGCTGCCCGCACAACACCTCGATCAAGGTGCCGGACGGGTCCCTGGTCGCATCCGGGATCGGCTGCCACGGCATGGTCCAGTTCATGCGCGGCGAGGACGACGGCATCGGGCAAATCGTCGGCATGACGCAGATGGGCGGCGAGGGCGCGCAATGGATCGGGCAGGCGCCGTTCACCGACACGCGCCACATCTTCCAGAACATCGGCGACGGGACCTTCCAGCACTCCGGCAGCCTGGCGCTGCGCGCGGCGATCGCCGCCGGTGTGAGCATCACCTACAAGCTGATGTGGAACTCGCATATCGCGATGACGGGCGGCCAGCAGGCGGTCGGCGCGATGACGGTCCCGGAGGTGGCGAGGGTCCTGCTCGCCGAGGGGGCGCGCAAGGTCATCATCACAACCGACGACACGAGCCGGTGGGCCGAGGCCGGCCTGCCCGGGACCATCGAGGTCTGGCACCGCGATCGTGTCGTGGAGGCGCAACAGGCCCTCGCCGCTCACGACGGCGTGACGGTGCTGATCCACGACCAGGAGTGCGCGGCCGAGCTGCGCCGGGCCCGCAAGCGCAAGCAGCTGGTCGAGCCCGCGCAGCGCGTGTTTATCAACGAGCGCGTGTGCGAGGGCTGCGGCGACTGCGGCCTGAAGTCAAACTGCCTCTCGGTGCAGCCGGTCGAGACCGAGTTCGGGCGAAAGACCGAAATCCATCAGGCCTCCTGCAACAAGGACTTCTCCTGCCTGAAGGGCGACTGCCCGTCGTTCCTGACGGTCACCCCTGGGACCGCGAAGCGTGTGGCGCCCCACGACGCGATCCCCGACCTCGATGCCGGCAGCGTGGTGCTGCCCGCTCCGGCGCTCGTCGGGTGCGAGGAGTTCGGGATGCGGATGTCGGGCATCGGCGGCACGGGCGTCGTCACCATCGCCCAGGTGCTGGCAACGGCGGCGATGTACGACGGCTGGGAGGTGCGCGGCGTCGACCAGACCGGCCTCGCCCAGAAGGGCGGCGCCGTCGTCTCCGACCTCAAGCTCGCTTCGTCCGCGTACGAGCGCACCGGCAAGTTGTCGGCCGCCGGGTGCGACCTCTACGTCGCCGGCGACCTCGTGGCGGCGGGAACGGCCGCGAATCTCAATGCCGTCGATCCCGAGCGCACGACCGCGGTCGTCTCGACGGCGCGCATCGCGACCGGGCAGATGGTCGCCGACGTCTCGTCGCAGTACCCCGAGGACGGGATGCTGGTGCGGCGCATCTTCTCGCTCTGCAAGCCGGAAGCAAGCGTCGCCCTCGACACGCAGCGCGCGGCCGAGCGGCTGTTCGGCACCGACGTCGTCGCCAACATGCTGCTGCTCGGCGCCGCCTTCCAGACCGGCGCACTGCCGATCACGCCGGAGTCCATCGAGCGCGCGATCGAGACCAACGGCGCGGCGGTGGCGCTCAACGTCCAGGCGTTTCGCCGGGGGCGCCAGGCGATCGCAGATCCCGAGGCGTTCGAGGCACTTGTCCGGACCCGTGAGGCCCGCCCCCGCAATCCCCTCACGCTCAGCCCGGAGCAGCAGCGAGTCGCCGACGCGGTGCGGGCCCCGGCCGACGGCGAGCTCGCCCGCCTCGTCCGCATCCGCGTAGCGGAGCTGACCGACTATCACAGCCTCGCCTACGCAACCCGCTATGTGGAGGGCATCGAGCGGGCGCGGGCGGTGGAGGCCGAGCGGACGCCGGGTCATTCCGAGTTGGCGGAGGCGGTGGCGTTCTCGCTGCACAAGCTGATGGCCTACAAGGACGAGTACGAGGTCGCCCGCCTGCATCTCGATCCCCAGCTGCGCGCTGAGATCGAGACCGAGTTCGGCGAAGGCGCCCGCTACAGCTACCGCCTCCATCCGCCGATGCTGCGCGCCTTGGGTTACACGAACAAGATCGAGCTAGGCGCGTGGTTCGATCCTGCGTTCCGGGCGTTGCGACGCATGCGCAGGCTGCGCGGCACCGCGCTGGACCCGTTCGGGCGCGCCGAGGTGCGCCGCGTCGAGCGCGAGCTGATCGAGGAGTTCGAGGCGCTGATCGGCGAGCTGGTGCGCAAGCTCAGCCCGGCGAACCATGCGGTCGCGGTCGAGCTCGCCCGAACCCCGGACATGGTGCGCGGCTACGAAGAGATCAAGCTCGGCAACGTCGCGAGCTACCGGGAGCGGATCGCGACGCTGCGGCCGCAGCTCGACGACGACGTGCCGGCGCTCGAGGTCGTGCGTGCCGGCGCCTGAGTCCGTCGCCGCGCGCCTGCGGCGGCTGTTCGTCCTCGAGCTCTCCAACCCCTTCGCCCGCCACCTCGCGCGGGCCTACACGATCGACGACCTGCGCCTCCAGGCCAGGCGCCGTCTACCGAAGATCGTCTACGAGTTCGTCGAAGGCGGGGCGGAGGACGAGGTCACCGTGCGCCGCAACCGCGAGGCGTTCTCCGAGATCGGGCTGGAGCCCGAGTACCTGCGCGACGTCGCCCGGCGCGACCTGACGACCACCGTGCTCGGGACGGAGGTCGCCTCGCCGGTCGTCCTCGGTCCCACCGGCCTCCAGCGCCTCGCCCACGTGGACGGCGAGCTCGCGGCGGCGCGGGCCGCCGGCGCGATGGGCTCGATCTACGTCGCCGCGACCGCGTCGAGCTACACGATCGAGGAGATCGCCGAAGCGGCCACGGGCCCGCTGTGGTTCCAGCTCTACCTGTGGAGCTCGCGCGAGATCCTCGGAGCCCTGGTGGAGCGCGCCAGGACCGCCGGCTGCGTCGCGCTGTGCCTGACGATCGACGTGCCGGTGCTGGGCGGCCGGGAGCGCGACCTTCGCAACGGGATGCGGATCCCGCCTCGCGTGGGGCTCGCGAACGCCCTGGACGCGGCGCGCCGACCGCGCTGGCTCTACGGGATCGCGCAGGGCGAGGACCTGACCTACGTCAACCTCCGCGGCGCGCCCGGGGTCGAGAGCGACGGCCTCTCGCTCATGGAGTACCTCAACACGCGCCTGACGGACCCGGCGGCGACCTGGGACGAGCTGACCTGGCTGCGCTCGATCTGGAACGGGCCCCTGGTCGTCAAGGGGATCACGAGCGTCGCGGACGCGCGGCGGGCGATCGAGGGCGGCGCCGACGGCGTGGTGGTCTCCAACCACGGTGGTCGCCAGCTCGACGGCGCGCCGGCCACGATCGAGCGGTTGCCGAGGATCATCAACGCCGTCGGCGACCGCGCCGAGGTCTACCTCGACGGCGGCATCCGACGCGGCACCGACGTCCTCAAGGCCATCGCGATGGGAGCCCGCGCCTGCCTGGTCGGGCGCCCCTACTGGTACGGGCTCGGGGCCGGGGGCGAGGCCGGCGTGCGGCGCTGCCTGGAGATCTTCAACGGCGAGCTCGACCGCGCCCTGGCGCTGGTCGGCCGCCCGACGCTCGCGGAGCTCGACGGCGAGGTCGTGCGGGTTCCCGCCGACTGGTCAGCCGGCGGCTGAGCCTTACCGGCGGCGCATGTCCCCTTGACGCGGGGGCCGTCGCCGAGCTCAATTGCGCTGAGCACCCCGACGCTCACGCGCAGTCGCCCGATCTCGCGGTCGTAGATCGCGTCTGGAAGGTGGTTGGTCGGCGAAGCAGGTGCCGACGTCCTTCTGGACGGTGGCACATGTGGCGAGATGCTCACCGTCCGCGCGTTGGAGGTCTGATCTCGGCGCGCCCGGCGTACTCGTCGCCACCGAGAAAGCAGGACCTGCCGTGCCGCTGCCGACGCGGCGCCCACATCCGGGCCGGGCGAAAGGCCAGCCGACGCCGGGACACCGGCGATGGCCAACGCCGTCAGCGATCCGTTGACTCTCCTGATGCCCCCTCACCCCGTTGCGGATCGTTGTGTGAAATCCCCGTGTCGATGATGGCCTCGGCGTTTCGCTCGAGTCGTAGTGAGGCTCGCGCCGCGGCGGCCAGGACGGCCTCGACCGAGTCCGCCGGGTACATGTGCATGCACGGGGACGAAGATAGAGCGCGAGTGCCGCACCCGCGTGCCCTCCAAGGTCAACTCCTGGGTGGCTTCGCGCGCCACGCGGGCGCCCTGCTCGACCGCCTCGACGTCGGCGGCGTCTGGGACGTACTGCTCGCCGACAAATCTCGCACGGGCCTTCACGCTACGACCGAACCCGGGACCCGGGACGTACGGAAACCATGGCTCTATTCGCCGGCGTTGGGTACGATCCGCCTGGTCTGAGCAAGGCGGCGTTTCTTGGCGGACAGAGCGAGTGGTGTTGGTCGGGTGTGGGTCGTGGGGCGCGAGGTTGAGCTCGCTCGCCTCGATCAGTTCGCGCGCGATCCAGGCTCTGGGAGCGCGATCGTCCTGATTGGTGGGCCGGGGATCGGGAAAACGACGCTCTGGGAGACGGCCGTTGGGTTCGCGCGTGCGAGCGGCGCCCGGGTCCTGACGGCCCGCCCGAGCGAGAGCGCTGCCCAGCTCCCATTCGGCGGGCTCATTGATCTTTGCGACGGATTTGACCAGACTGAGCTCGCCGTAGTACCGGCGCCGCAACGCCGGGCACTCGAGGTGGCGCTCCTCCGGGCGGAGCCCGGGCTCCCGGCGGCTTCCACGACAGCCGTTGCACTGGGTCTGCTCGGCGTGGTGCGCACGTTGGCGGCTCGCGCTCCGGTGATCATCGCGATCGATGATTTGCCATGGCTGGATGCGCCGTCGGCCGAGGCGCTTGCCTTCCTGGCCCAACGGCTGGATGAGGCCCCGGTCACGTTTCTCCTCGCGCGACGTCCGGGACGGGTGGGGGCACTGGAGTCGGTGCTGTCGCGCGCTGGCGTGGAGCGAGTGCAGCTGGCGCCGTTATCGCTCGGGGCGGTGCGACGGCTGCTATTCGAGCGGTTTGGCTTGACGATGTCGCGTCATCGCCTGCTGCGTGTTGTGGAGTTGACGGGCGGGAATCCGCTGTTCGCGGTCGAGGTGGGACGGACGTTGCTCGAGCGCGACGGTGCTTCGCTCGATGATGATGTGCCGTTGTCGGAGTCGTTGGAGGAGATGCTGGGCAATCGCGTGGCTCAGCTTCCGCCGAGGGTCCGTCGGGCCCTGCTGGCGGTGGCGTTGAGCGAGGACCCGCGGACCGATCAGCTGGTCGGAATCATCGAGGAGCGCGCACTCGATGACGCCGTCGACGCCGGGGCGGTGGTGATCGACGGCCAGCGGGTGCGCGCCTCCCATCCGCTGCTTGCGGCGGCCGCGGAGAAGTGCTCGCGCGCCGGTGATCGCCGGCGGCTGCACCTCGCGTTGTCCCAGACGGCAAGGGACGAACCGACGCGGGCAATGCACTTGGCGCTCGCCGCGACGCACCCCGACGAGCAGTTGGCGGCACGTGTCGCTGCGGCGGCTGGCGTGGCTCGAGCGAGCGGGGCACGCCCACAAGCGGCGCTGCTCGCCGTGCACGCGCTGCGTCTAACTCCCGCGAGCGCCGAGGCCCGGGGGCGGCGGGTGCTCGACCTGGCCGAGCGTCTGGACGACGCGGGCGAGCTGCGCCGGATGACGGCTTTGTTGAACGAGGAGCTGGCATCGCTCCCACCCGGCCCGTTGCGCGCCCGTGCCCTGCTTCGGTTGGGGGGTGGCGGCGATGTCACGAGCAGGCACGAGCAGGACCGCTACTTACACATGGCGCTGGCTGAATGTGGCGCCGATCGCGATCTGCGCGCTCATGTGCTTGCGAGGCTGGCGGCCAATACGGCAGCGGGCGCCGTCGAGCATCTGGGTCAGGCGGAGGCTTGGGCGCGCGAGGCCGTCGAGCTCACGAGCGATCGAACGGCACGGCGCGATGCACTCAGCGCGCTCGCCTGGGCGCTCGGGCTCGCCGGAGCGGATGTCGACCCGCTCTGCGAGCAGTCGCACGCCACCACCGATCCGAGTGCTGACATCCTGGCTTCTCCCGAGCGGGTTGCCGCCCAGCAGCTGGTCTGGCGTGGCGAGATCGTCCGTGCTCGCGCCACCCTGACCGAGCTGCGGGCCATCGCTGACGCGGGCGACGACCCGTACTCGTACGGGATGGTCCGACTCCACCTGGCCGAGGCGGAGCTGCGCGCCGGCCGGCTCGCCGCCGCGGTTCCGCTACTCGACGAGTGGGGCGAGTCCGAAGATCTGGAGACACAGTTCTATCCGCAGCTGCCGCGGTGCCGCGCGCTGCTGGAGGTCTGCCGGGGCGCAGCGGCCCCGGCACGCGACTGGGCCCAGGAGACGATCCGGCTAGCGCGGGCTGCCGGCGTCATGTGGGATGAGCTGGAGGCGCGGCGCGCACGCGGGATCGCCGCGCTGCTCGACGGGGCGCCGGACCAGGCGGTCGCAGACCTATCGTGGGTCTGGGGGTACTGCGAGCGTGAGGGCGTGCGCGAGCCAGGGGTCTTTCCAGTCGCGCCAGACCTCGTCGAGGCACTGTTCGAGCTCGGGCGGCTGGACGACGCCGCGGCGGTCACCGGCTCGCTCGGGGAGAGGGCGAGGGAGCTTGACCATCCGTGGGCGTCGGCGAGCGCCAAGCGCTGCGGCGGGCTGCTCCGTGACAACGATGCGCTCCTGCGGGAGGCATCGGTCGACCTCGAGCAGCTCGGGCTGGGTCTCGACGCCGCCCGCTGCCTGCTCGCGCTCGGTCGGGCACAGCGCCGGCGCAAGCGCTGGCGCGAGGCCCGTGAGACGCTCACCCAAGCCGCCGCCGCGTTCACAGCGCTGGGGGCTGACGGGTGGGCGCAGCGGGCACGGTCAGAGCTCGAACGCGTCGGCGGTCGCCGCCGGACGGAGGGCGGTTTGACGCCGAGCGAGCGGCGCGCGGTTGAGCTAGCCGCCGAAGGGCTGTCAAATAAGGAGATCGCCGCGGCGCTGTACGTGACCGTGAACACGGTCGAGGTTTACCTCGCGCGCGCGTATACGGCGCTCGGGGTGCGCTCCCGGGCGCAGCTGGCAAAGCGGCTGGCCGCCAGTTCGCGCGCCGACGGCGGCGAATAGAATCAGGTTTTCCGTATTTGAAGACTCTCGCTCGGGTCGTAGTTTGGGGCCATGCGAGAGTTCGTGGCTGAGCAGTACCTGCCGGCGGCCGCTCCCAGTGCAAACGTGACGCTGGCGGATGTCGCGAGACGGGCTGCCGAGCAACTGGCCTGCGAGGGCATCCAGGTCCGATTCGTGCGCTCGATCTTCATTCCGGAGGACGAGACGTGCTTCCACTTTTATCTCGCTGACTCGGCGGAGGCGGTGCAGGTCGCGGCGGCGCGAGCGTCGTTGCGGCTTGAGCGCGTCGCCGAGGCCGTGAGCTGGCTGCCAGACGAGGCAGCTCAGCGATCCGTCGTAGATCAACGAAACACGTAGTTGGAAGGGGGCACGATGAGAAGGACCAATGCTTCATGGGCCGCTCTACCTGTCGCGAGCGTGGCTCTGTTCACCTCGCTGGGTGGAGCCGCCTGGGCCGCCGGGGTGATCAGCGGTTCGCAGATCCAGAATCGCTCGATAACCGGTAAGAAGATCGGTCGAGGACAGGTCACCGCGGTGAACCTGGGTCGCGACCACGAACGGTTGCCGGTCGCTGGCCCAGCCGGCGAGGTCCGGTGCGCTGCGCGGGTCGGTTTCGAAGGTCGCGACGCGTTCGGCGATCCCGGCGTTGTAGATCTCCGCGACGGCGCCCTCCACGTTTGACGGGGACATCCACTGCGTCACGCGCTGGTCAAAGCTCGGCACCAGCTTCGCCGGGGTGTCGATCGACACCCTGCTTGACATGGTCCAGGTCGCACCGACCGCGACGCACGTCCTGGCGTTTTGTTACGGCGGCTATACGACCAACCTCCCGTTGGCCGACGTTCGCGGCGGACAGGCGCGGATCGCCTGGGAGCACGAAGGCGGCCCGCTACCGACCGAGCGCGGCGGCCCCGCCCGCCTGCTCGTCCCGCACCTGTACTTCTGGAAGTCCGCCAAATGGATCAAGGGTCTAGGGCTGCTCGATCACAACGAGCCGGCGGTCTGGGAGCAGTACGGCTACCACGACTACGGCGACCCCTGGAAGGAACAGCGCTTCCGAGGCGATTGACGACGATGAGCACCGCCCCCGCCGTCCAGCCAATTCCCTGGCAGACCGGCACGGTCACATCGATCTGGCCAGAGACGCCGCGCGCAAAGTCGTTCTGTCGCTGGTCGCCGCGTCACGTACGAGGTGATCGGCGAACGGCGGTCGGTGCTCTGCCCGGTGTAAACGCTGCGGCCGGCGACTGCTGTGCTGCCGCCCGAGGTTCGAGGGGGCCAAGCGACGCGTGAGCTTCAGCTGGCTGACACCGCATACACCGGCGGGAGACCTGTCGTGACTTCGAACCACGTCGCCCCGGCGTCGCCTGAGCCGAACAGCTCGCCTGTCGTAGAGCCAAAGTAGAGCTCAAGCTGGTGCCCGGAGCCCTTGCGCTGGAATGCTTGGCGCAGGACGGTGAGGTATGCGTGCTGCTGCGGAAGTCCGTCGCCGCGCGGCGACCAGGACTCACCGCCGTCGCGGGTCTCGTACACGCGCAGGCGCCCGTCGGGCATCACCCGGTCGATGTCGGCCACGAGCGGGATCACGTACGCGCTGTCGGGGTCGGCGGGGTCGACAGCCAGCGGGAAGCCGAAGTCCGATGGGAGCCCCGCGCCGATCTCGCTCCAACTCAAACCGGCGTCGTCGGAGCGGTACACGCCTCCGTGGAACTGGATGAACATCCGCTCCGGACGCGCCGGCGCGCGCTCTAGGTGGTGCACGCACAGCGCCGTGTCCGCGTCGGGCGCCGGTTCTGGGAGGTTGAACTCGGCGGTCACCTCGTCGGGCAGGTAGCGCGGTGTCAGCCCTTGATTTCCCCGCCGCCACGAGCGCCCGGCGTCCTCGGTGTGCCACACGCCCGCCGCCGAGATCGCGACCGACAGCTTGTCCGGGACTCCCGGCCACGGGGCGATCGAGTGCACGCAGAGCCCGCCGCCGCCTGGTTGCCAGTTCTGGCGCGTCTCGTGCTCCCACAGCCCCGCGTTGATCTCCCAGGTGGATCCGCCGTCGAAAGACTGGAACAGCACTCCAGGATCCCCCCCGGCATACATCAGGCCCTCGCTCTCGCCGGGTGCGATCACCCAGATCCGCTCCAACGCCAGCTCACCCGCAGCAGGCAGCGCAACACCCTGTGCCTGCTCCCACGCCTCGTGACGCGTGCCGGCGCCCCAATCGCTCGCTGGCTGCTCTGTGTAGAACACCTTTGGACCGTAGAACGGTGAGGTCATCGTGGCCAGCACCCGGCTCGTGCGGGGGTCACGCACCGCGTAGTCGACCGGCTCGCCCGCGAACGCCCGCGCGACGATTTGCCAGTCGCCCCCGGGGTCGCCCGAGAGCGCAAACAGCCCCTTCTTGGTGGACACCAGCAACTCGGTCATCTCCTCAGCCTCCTGTGATCGCGGGCAGGATCTCGATGCGGGCGTCAGCGGCCACCGTCGTGTGTTCTGTGCCGCGCTCGCCGTTGACGAACACGTTGATGTGCCGCCTGATCAGGCCGCGCTCGTCAACGATCCAGCCACGCAGCGCGGGATACGCAGACTCGAGCTCGGACAAAAGTTCGAGCACCGTGGCGGCGTGAAGCTGGTGCTCTCCAGCACCGCCGGTCAGTTGTCTCAGCGGACCGTGGACACATACGAGCGGCATGATCTGACCCTCAGACCCTGCGCGGCGACCGAACTCATCGGCCCCAGAGCAATCGCGGAGACGTGCTGCTGGCGCTCGAGGCATGTCCTCCCGACCATCGGCGGAGTGCGGCCATCACGCCTACCCCGAGCGGCGCGTGGTCCAGCTGCCGGCGGAAGGACAGTCAAACAAAGAGATCGCCGCGGCGCTGTGCGTAACGGTGAACACCGTCGAGGTTCACCTTGGGCGCGCGTACACGAAGCTGGGCGTGCGCTCGCGGACGAAGCTCGCGAAGCGGCTGGCGGCCGGCTCACAGAGCGACCGGAGGAAATAAAGTCAGGTTTTCCGTTCTTTCTTCGCGCGTCGCCAGGCCGTAGGTTGGGGCGCATGCGAGAGTTCGTGGCCGAGCAATATGTGCCCGCGGTCGGCGTCGGCGCAGCCGCGAAGCTCGCGGGCGCCGCGAGGCAGGCCGCCGAGCAGCCGACCTGCGAGGGCACCCGGGTTCAGCTCCTGCGCTCGATTTTTGTACCGGAGGACGAGACGTGCATCCATCTCTATAGCGCGGAGTCGGCCGAGGCGGTATGGCTCGCCGCCGCGCGAGCGGCGTTGCGACTCGAGAAGGAATGAGTATGCGAACCTGGACCTCGTTTCTGGCAATCGGAGCGGCGGTGGCGCTGTTTGCGCTGCTAGCCGGGGTTTCGGCTGCGTCTGCGACCGACGCGAACATGATCTATTGGGGCGATAACAGCGCCGGCAAGATCTCGTTCGCCAACTCGGACGGCACCGGCAACGGCGGCCTTGTCGATACTGGCAGCGCAACCGTCAGCGACCCGAACGGGGTAGCGATCGATGCGGCCGCCAACAAGATCTACTGGGTCAACGCGGCCGCCAACTCGATCTCGGAAGCCAGCCTCGACGGCACCGGCGGCAGCAACCTGATGGTCAGCGACCCCACCCTCATCAACATTCCCGCCGCGATCGCGATCGACCCCCGGGCCAACAAGATCTTCTGGGTCAACGAAACCGGCGGACCCGACAACACGGGCTCGATCTCTGAGGCAAACCTGGACGGCTCGGATGATCTGGACCTGAACACGGGCAACGCCACGGTCAACAACCCGCAGGGCGTCGCGATCGATCCCGCGGACAACAAGATCTTCTGGACCAACGTTGGAAACAACACGATTTCGTACGCAGATCTCAACAACACGGGCATCGGTGGGAACCTGACGATCACCGGCACAGCGAGCCCGGTGAACACACCGGTCGGGCTAGCCGTCGACTCGGCGGCGGGGAAGATCTACTGGGCCGATGCTGTGGACCCAGGCCACATCTCCTCCGCGAACCTCAACGGGTCTGACAGTCAAAATCTCTCTACAACCGGCGCGAGCCCGCTCAACGTTCCCGCTGGGGTTGCGATCGACCCGACGGCCAACAAGATCTACTGGGCCAACAAGATCGGCGGCAAGATCTCGGAGGCAAATCTGGATGGCACCGGCGATGGGCACGACCTGTCGACCTCCGGCGCGAGCTCCTCCAATCCCTACTTCGTGGCGCTGCTAGAAGCGCCGCTGGCGGCCGGCCCGCCGCAGATCACCGGCGGCTCGACTGCGGGATCGATGCTCTCGTGCTCGCAAGGCTCCTGGGCGCCGGACCTCCTGGGCGGGTTTCTGTACCGCACGCCTCACACGTACGCCTACCAGTGGACGTTCAACGGCGCCGACATCACCGGCGCAACCTCGAGTGTCGAAACCGCGCCGTCCGGCGGCGCCTACGCCTGCCAGGTAACCGCCACCAATCACGCCGGCTCGGCATCGCAGACGAGCGCTGCGTTCAACGTCACCGGCAGCGGTGCGCCACCGCCGACGACTACCTCCCCACTGGCGCTGACGAATGTGGGCCAGTCGCACCGGCGATGGCGTGAAGGCGGCAACCTGCCGGTTATCGCGAGCGCAAGGCCACCGGTTGGCACGACCTTCCGGTTCACGGTGAACACGTCGGTGACGGTACGGTTCGTATTCAAGCAGCGTCTACACGGGCACAACGTGACCCGCGGGATGCTGTCCTTCTCGGCTGCTCACGGCCCGCACAAGGTCCGTTTCGAGGGCCGCCTCTCAAAGCGCACGAAGCTCCCCATCGGGCGGTACACGCTCGACCTCACGGCGACCGCCGCGAGCGGCAACAGCGTCAGGACGACGCTGAAGTTCACGATCGTGAAAGGGTGATCGCGAGATGTCATGTCCCTGCGCGCCGCTGTCGCTCAGCTGCGAGATTGCAGACGAAACCTCGGCGCTCGGTGGCGCTGATGCATCGCGCCGACACGCAGCACCGCCGCACGCCTGGCGACGCATATTCTGTGCCGTATTCGTCGCGGCGGTCGTGGTTGGGCTGCTGGCGGCGGTGCCTGCCGGCGCGGCGACGATCAACGTCAACACCACCAAGGACGAGCTGACCCCGGACGCCGGGTGCTCGCTGCGTGAGGCGATCGCGACCGTCGACGGGAACGGCGATGGCGACTGCGGCACGGCCAGCAGCAGCGACAACACGATCGTGCTCGGCGCGAACACATACCCGCTCACGCTGGAGCACTTCTTGTTCATTGGTGGCCCCCCAGCGGGTTGCATTTCGACGGATCTTCCGCGGCCGACCGACAACAGCTGGGGCGAGTTGTCGGTGTCAGGGACGGTGCAGAACCTGACGATCGAAGGGGCCGGCCCGGGCCAGACGGTGATCGACGCCTGCAAACTTGGCGATCGCGCGCTTCAGATCATGCCCGGCGCGAGCGTGACGCTGAAAGATCTGACGATCACGAATGGTCACGCGCAGGACGGGACCAACGGCAGCGCCGGCGTCGACGATGGCAGCGAGGGCGGCGCCGCCAACCCCGGGGCCGACGGCGGCGCGATCCTCAACCAAGGAACCTTGACGCTGACCGACACTGCTGTCACCGATAGCCACGCCGGCGACGGGGGCAACGGCGGCGGGGGCGGCCCGCTCGGGGGTAGCGGTGGTCTGGGAGGTGATGGCGGCAGCGGAGGGGGCATCGCCTCGACCGGCACTCTGAAGCTGAGCGACACGACGATCAGCGGCAACGGCGCCGGCAATGGCGGCGTCGGTGGTACGCCAACTCAGGGCAGCGTCGCGAACATGCAGTCGGGCAACGGCGGCTCGGGCAACAGCGGCGGCAACGGCGGTGGTGGCGGCGGCATCGCCAACGGGATCGGTTCGCTGACGCTGGACAGCAGCACGATCACCGCGAACACCAGTGGCGCTGGAGGCGCCGGCTCGCCGGGCCAGAACAGCTCGCCGATTCAGGGAAACGGCGGCAGCGGCGGCAACGGCGGCTACGGTGGGAATGGTGCGGGCATCTCGAGCACGGGCTCGATGCTGGTCGACGCATCGCTTCAGGCCACGAACGACACGATCGAGGGGAACACCGCCGGCAACGGCGCCAGCGCCGGGAACCCGGGAGGCGGGGCCAGTGACATTTTCCAGGACGGCCATGGCGGCATCGGCGGGAACGGCGGCTACGGCGGGGGGCTGGTGAACCTGCTGCACTCGATGGCTCAGCTCGTCAACCTGACGATCGCCGAGAACTCCGGTGGCACGGCGGGGGCCGGCGGATCGGCCTCGGGCAGTTTCCCGGCCGGCGCCAACGGCTCCGACGGGCATGGTGGCGGGCTCTACGCCGGTTCCTCGTTGCCCACGCTCAAGAACACCATCCTCTACGAGAACCAGACCGGCGGTGACTGCCGCGGCACGATCACCGACGGCGGTCACAACCTCGTGTTCGCGCCGCCGCAGTTGGGCGGCGCGGCGCCGGTGCCGGACCCCTGCAACCTTTCGGGCTTCAGCACCGGAGATCCGAAGCTGGCGGCGCTGGCTGACAACGGCGGCCCGACGCAGACGATGCGCCTGCAGCCGGGCAGCGCGGCGATCGACCAGGTGCCGGCCACCGGCGCCAACTGCCCCGCCACCGATCAGCGGGGCGTCGCTCGCCCACGCGGTACGGCCTGCGACATTGGCGCCTACGAGGCTGCGCCTCCGACGGCGACAACCGGACCGGCAAGCCAGATAAGCCTGCACGGCGCGACGGTCTCAACCACGGTCATCGCTAACGCTGCCGACGCGACTGTCAAGTTTCAATACGGCACGAGCACCTCCTATGGCTCGAGCACGATGCAGCAGACGGCAACCGGAGTCACCCCCGTCTCGCTGCTCGCGCAGTTGTCCTCCCTGTCGCCGGGGACCACGTATCACTACCGCGTCGTCGCGAGCTCGAATGACGGGACCACCGTTGGCAGCGACCACACGTTTGAGACGAGCGCAAGCACACCCTCACCCTCACCGTCACCCTCGGCGCTGCGGCTCAAGGGACTGAAGATCAAGCCGAAACGGGTGAACCGCGAGCGCGGAGCGACTGTCAGCTACACCGACTCAGCGGCGTCGAGCACCCGGTTCGTCCTCAGCCGCTGCACCAAATTCGACAAGAAGCGCTGCAAGCACTACCGGCGCGTGCGGTCGTTCACCCACAACGACGTGGCAGGCCGCAACAGCTTTCATCTGCGCGTAAAGCGCCGGCGGCTCGGGCGCTACCAGCTCGCAGCGACTCCGCACTTCGATCACGTTCAGGGTGCGACCGCCAGGATCAGGTTCCGGATCGTGAGGTGAGCTGACGCCAGAGCGAGCGGCCGAGCGAATCGAGTTCGACCAACCGACGGCATCACGCGCCGCGTGAACGCGATGGGCGGAGCTGCTGGCGAGTGCCGGCTTCTGCAAGGCATTCGGTGTGAGACGAGCGGGCGTCAGCTCCTGCTGCTCGCGCGCGAAATCAAGCAGCGAGCACGGGCGTCGGCGCCAGAGCAGGCTCAGATCGCTGGCCGCGGGTCTATGTGCAGCCGCGACTGAGGTTGCCTGGGGCTAGGTCCGGCGCGCGCGACTGCTGGCTGGTTAGCTCGGTCCGAAGCGTTCGGTCCGGATCCGATCAGGCTCGTAGCCGGACTCCATCAGCAGACCGGTCGCGGTCTCCACGAACCCGTTCGGACCGCAGACGTACGCGCGGCCGTCGGGCCAGGCGAGCTGCGCGACGAGTTCGGCGGTGATCCGCCCGGTCGCTCCCGTCCACGCCTCGGGCAGCCTGCGGGTGTAGGTCAGCGTCGTCTCTTCACCGAGTTCTGAGCGGTAGAAGACATCGTCAGGCGAGCGCACCGAGTACAGCAACCTCACTGGCACCTGAGGGAACGCCCGGCGGCGGTGGCGCAACATGCACATCAGCGGAACGACCCCGGAGCCGCCGCCGACCAGCAGCAGCGGCGAGCTGCCCTGCCAGGTGAAGTACTCCGTCAGCGGACCTCGCACCTCAAGCTCATCACCGACCTCGACAACATCGTGCAGAAACGGCGAGACCTCGCCGTCAGTCAAACAGTCAACCGTCAGTTCGATCTCGCCCTCGTCCAAAGGACTGGAGGCGACCGAGTAGGACCGGATCGCCTGATAACCGTCAGGGGCTGTGAGCCGGATGGTGTAGTACTGGCCGGGGAGATGGGCGCGCCACTCGGGCAGCCGCAGCCGAAACGATTTCGCCCGCGGTGTCTCTATCCGGATCGATATCACCGTGCCGTTCTGCCAAGGAACGGGCGTTGCGGCGGCACGGGCAGGGGCGGTGCTCATGATCGTCAGTCGCCTTGGAAGCGCTGTTCCTTCCATGGGTCGCCGTAATCGTGGTAGCCGTACTGCTCCCAGAACCCCGGCTCGTTGCGATCTAACAGCCGTAGACCCTGGATCCATTTCGCGGACTTCCAGAAATACAGGTGGGGAACCAGCAGGCGAGCAGGGCCGCCGTGCTCGGCCGGCAGCGGGCCGCCCTCGAAGTCCCAGACGACCCACGCCTGCCCGCCCCGGACGTCGGCCAACGGCAGGTTGGTCGTATAGCCGCCGTAACAAAACGCCAGGACGTGGGTCGCGGACTGCGCGATGTCGACCAGGTCCAGCAGGGTGTCCACCGACACGCCGGTGAAGCTCGTGCCGAGCTTTGACCAGCGCGTCACGCAGTGGATGTCGCCCTCAAAGGTGGAGCCCGGCAATCCGTGCGCTTCCTCCCAGCTCCACGTTCGCGGCTCGGCTACCAGCCCCTCAAGCGTGAAGCTCCAGGCACTCGTGCCTATGCGCGGGGTGGGCCCGGCCGTGAGCACTGGGAAGCCCTTCTCCAGGTACTGCCCAGGCGGCAGGCGCTCGGCCATCGCTGATGGTGCGCGCTGTCTGCCGAAGAAGCCTCGGGTCGCCATCGGCGAACGGTCGCACACGGCGGGCGATACGGCAAGATTGGCCTCGGAAGTAGGTCGAACGTCATGTGCGTGCGATCTATAGGCTCGGCCGCCGATGGAGATCCTTGACCTGGTCATGCAGCGGCGGGCCGAGGCGATCCTTGAACTGCTCAAACATCGGCTGGTCGAAGCCGAGGACGACGTCCGGCGCCTGCGCGCGGCGATCGCCGAGCTCGAGCGCGACGACCCTCGTGCACCGCTGACCCGTCACCGGTCCGCAGCCAGCGGCGGTCCCCGAGCAGCTCGCACCGTCACCCCGGAGCAGCTGATCAAGCTGATCCCGACTCAGGGAATCGCGCGGGTCGAACTCGACACGCTGACTGGCGCACCTGGCGGTCTGGTGCTGATCACCCTCAAACGGCTTGAAGCCGAGGGGCGCGTGCGGCGTGAAGGGGAGCGGGGCGCGACGCGCTGGTATCCGGTGCCGACGAAACCGCATCCGTCAGCGGGTCGACGAGCTTCCAGTCACGCTGCCGACCTAGCCCGGTGATGCTGTTGTGGTGTGTGTGGGCCGGGATCTCGGTGTTGGCTGGATGCTGGTCTGCACATAGCGGACCGCGACCAGGCAGGCAATCAGCCCGAGTAGGCGTCGCAGCGTGCGTTCGGGTAGGTGGCGCTGCAGCCGGGCACCGAGGTAGCTGCCGGCAAACCCGCCGGCGCCGAGAAACGCTCCCAGCGCCCAATCCGGGGCGATCGCGCCGCCATGGGTGACCTGCAGCACCTGGTAGGTGACGATCCCGCCGATCGACGTCAAAAACGTCGCGGCGAGTGTCGCTGGCGCGACTTCATAGGCGGAGTAGCCCAGCGCGAGCAGGATCGGCGCGAGGATCGACCCGCCACCGATCCCGTAGATCCCGCCGACCGTCCCGACCAGCAGCGACAACAGCCAGATCCCTCGCCGTCCCCAGCGGGTCGGCTCCGGAACCGCCGGCGCGAGTCGTTGGCTACCCACCGCAAGCCAGAGCCCCAGCGGCAGCAACACGCCCGCGGCGACCAGCTGAAACGCCCGGCCGCCCGACAGCAGCTGTACGCGGATGATCGCCCCTGCGATCACCCCTGGAAGCGTCCCTGAGACCAGCAGCCATGTGAGCTGGTTCAGCAGGCGTCGCTCATGCCAGAAGCGCAGCAACCCACCCGGGACCGCCGCGACATTGAATAACAAGTTCGTCGGGGTGACCGCCGGGCTGGGGACGTGCAGCACGCTGAGCTGGATCGGCAACAACAACACCGCGCCGGACACGCCGGCGGGTGTCGTGACCAGCGCGAGCACGAACGCGCAGACCGCGCCGACGGGCCATTCCCAAGGCACGCGGGCAGCCTAGCCCCGCACCGACCCGAACGCCATCCCCGGCTGAGTACTCGCGTGATACCCGCGGTTTCCCGAGACGACCCGGTGAAGAGTCCCCCCGAGACGTGAGACCGGCCGAAGCCCCACTAAACGCTTCGTGGGCGCGGGCGCCAGGCGGTCGCTGGTTTCAGCCGGGTGCGTAGGGCGCCGCGACCCCCCACCCCCATCGCGGCACCGGAGCGTGCGCAACTGTCTCGGCGCCTGGCTGGGAGTTGTGGACCGCCAGCCGAGTACCCCATTCTGCGTAGCCCATGATCGCGGCGCGGAACTCAGGGTCATCCGGCAGCCCGGTGTCATCGGCCGCCCGGCTGAGCAAGGTGACGAACGCTAGGCGCTGCTCGGCAGTGATCGCGAGATCATGATGGCGCGCGAGCATGTGCTCATAGCCTCCGTGGTGCTCGGTGTAGACGGCCGGGCCGCCCATCACCTCCACCCACCAGTCGGTCACATGTACGCGGTGCTCCTCGCTGACACGCCCGCCGAACATCGCGGCGATGTCCGGAGCTTCAAGCTCGACGAGGTCGTAGAACCGGTTCAGCCAGCGCGCAAAGGCTTCACGCCCACCGCCCCAGCTGTAGATCGTGGGTGCGTCGCTCATCGCTATGACGCTAGCGAGACGCGGCACTCCGACCGGCACCGCCCCGCGCTGCCGCCCGCGATCGAGAGGCGAACGAACCACCCACTCCTCGAAGTATCGGATCGAGGGGAGTCGCGACGCCTGCATCCCGAAACAGCGTGCAGGTCGCAACCCCGCGGACATCGCAACCAGGAGCGAATTTGGGTGCCAGCGATTGTGGGCCGGCAGGAGGCTTAGATGAGCGACTGCCACGGGATCGGGCAGCCGCCATGCGCGTACGATGCGCTGGTGGGGGCACGCGTGGAGGCTGAATGACGGACTCGGTCGCTCTGGTCGGTCGGACGGAGGAGCTGGGCTTTGTGCACCGCGCGCTGCGGGGCGCGCACGCCGGCGTCGTGGTGATGGGAGCGGGCGGCGTCGGTAAGACGCGGCTGGCCCGGGAGCTGACCGAATCGCCGCCGGCCAAGCGGCCGGGGACGGCCGTCTGGGTGTCCGGGACGCGCTCAGCGGGCGGGGTGCCGTTCGGGGCGTTCGCGCACCTGCTGCCGGCGCTTGACGCTCCCCCGCGTGATCGACTGGCGATGAGCATGCTCGCCCGGCACGCGGTGCTGGAGGCGGCGTCGGATTCCGGGTTGCTGGTCGTCGACGACGCCCACCTCTTGGATGATGCGTCGGCCGTTCTGGTGCAGCAGTTGGCGATGAGCCACGCACTGCGTCTGGTGGTGACGGTCCGCTCCGGCGAGCCCGCACCGGACGCGGTCGTGGCGCTGTGGAAGGACGGCTGGTTGGATTGCGTGGATCTGCAGCCGCTTGATCGGGTGGCGCTCGGCAGACTGGTGGCCGAGCTGGTGAACGGCCGAGTCGACCCGCTCGCGATCGGTCGGATCTGGGAGCAGACGCGCGGCAACGCGCTGTTCTGCCGCGAGCTGGTGCGAGCCTGCGTGGCCGCCGGCGAGCTGGCGCTTGACGGAGATGTCTGGCGGTGGCGGGGCGGTCTGCCCGCGACCGGACGGATCTGGGATCTGATCGATGCGCGACTGTCTGAGCTGGATCGTGAGGCTCTGGAAGCGCTGGAGGTGGTGGCGGTCGCTGACTGCGCTGACACGGTGCTGCTGGAGGGGCTCGTGGATCGTTCTGCCCGCTTGCGGTTGACGCGCCGGGGGCTGGTGGAGGAGCGCGTGGAGAACGGACGTCCGGTGCTGGCGCTGTCGCATCCGCTGTTCGGCGAGGTGGTGCGATCACGGATGGTCGACGCGCGCCGGATCCAGGTGTGCGGGCGGCTCGCGGACGCGGCCGACGCACACGGGATGGCGGGCGGCCCGGAGCTGTTGCGCGTCGCGGGCTGGCGGCTCGAGTGCGGTGGCGGAGGCGACCCGGAGCTGCTGCTGGCGGCCGCCCGGCGGGCGCTGGCGGGGTTCGATCCGCAGCTGGCCGAACGGTTCGCGCGTGCCGCGCGCGCCGCCGGCGCCGGCTTCGAGGCCGAGCTTGAGCTCGCGACGGCGCTGGGCGCGCAGGGTGAGGTGCAGGCGGCGGGAGAGCTGTTTACGCGGCTGGAACGTGACGCCGGCCTCGACGCTCAGCGGGCGGCCGTCGCGGCGCAATGGAGCGAGATGATGTTCCTCAACGGCGGCCGTGCGGGCGACGCCGCCAACCTCGTCAGCCAGGTAGCGTCCGAGCTGGAGCCGGGCCGGCTGCGGGATGAGCTTTCAGTACTCGAGGCTGTGTGGCGGTGGCTGAGTGGCGACCGCATCGCTGTGTCTGAGGCGGAGTGGCGACGAATCGCCGAGCGCGGCGATCGGATGCGCCTGCTGGTGGCGTTCGCGGTCGCTCCGATGCGGGTCGAGGCTGGCCGGGTCGGGGATGCGCTGGCGCTGCTCGACGGAGCGGCGGAGGCGGCGGCGGATCGGCGAGAGGCGCTGCCAACCGTCGAACTGGCGCTTCGCTCCACGCGTGCCTACGCGCTCTGGTCGGCGGGGCGACTGAACGATGATCTGGCCTACTGCGAGCGCGAACTGGCGGCCGCGGCCGCGGCCGGCGAGCTTGAGCCAATCGCGATGTTCGCCTTTGGCCGGGGCGGCGCGCTGATCGACACGGGACGGATCGACGCGGCGATCGGATCTCTGCGCGACGGATTGGCCGTGTTCGAACGCCTCGCGATGCCGATGTACGTGTCGTGGTCGCTGGCGGTCCTGGCCCGCGCGCTGGCGCTCGGCGGCAACGCGGCCGCCGCCCGCGAGGCGCTTGAGCGGGCCGAGCGGGCCCGGCCCGCGCAGGTGCAGCTGATGGAGCCGGAGCTGGGGATCGCGCGCGTCTGGGTCCTGGTCGCGGAGGGCGACATGGACGGGGCGCGGACGACCGCGCTGGAGCTCGCAGACCGGAACACCGAAGCCGGGCGGCCGATCGAGGCCGCCCGCGCGTTGCACGCAGTCGCGCGCATAGGGCGGCCAGAGGGCATCGCCGAGCGACTATCCGAGCTCGCGACGGCGACCGACGCCCCGATTCTGCCGCTGTACGCGACCCACGCCCGCGGACTCGCCGGCGACGACGCGTCGAGCCTGCTCGCGGCTGGCGAGGGTTTTGAGGCGCTCGGCTGCCTACTGCTGGGTGCCGAGGCGTTGACGGCGGCTGCGGTCGCGCTCCAAGCCGGCGGCCGAGCCTCCAGCGCCCGCGCCGCCGGCGCCCGTGCCGCAGCACTGCTGGCCCGCTGCGAGGGAGCCCGGACGCCCGCACTCGCGGGCGTCGAGGCAGCCGCCTCGCTGACGCGCCGCGAGCGCGACGTCGCGGTGCTGGCGGCGCGCGGGATCCCGAACCGTGAGATCGCGCAGCGGCTTGTCGTGTCGGTCCGCACAGTCGAGTCCCACCTCGCGCAGACCTACCGCAAGCTCGGCGTCAGCGACCGCCGAGAGCTGGCGGACCTGATGGCAACCGGCGCCACGCAAACGCCGGATCACGCCGCGCCTGCGTAGCGCCGCCCCGGCAAACTCGGTGCCACAGCACTGATGCCAGCGCGGCGGCGGCCCCGTAGCGTGGTGACCGTGGATCGTGATAGCGCCCTGCAACTGCTCCCGGACACATACGCCGCGGCGCTGCGCCTGCGCGACGCGGGGCTGGAACCGGACGAGATCGGCCGGCAGCTGGGAATCGCGCCCGAGGCCGTCGCCAGCGCGCTGGTGCTCGCACAAGCCAAGCTGCAGCGCCTGCTGGCCGAGTCCCCGTAATCAGCTGGCGGCAACCTCCGTAGTCCGGCACGGATGAAACCGTGACTGCCGACGCCTACCTTGCCCGGCAGTGAGGCGACAACCGGCGCATCTGATCTGGGGTCTCATCCGCGTGGCCGGGGTGGCCGCGCTCGTGGTCAGACGACCCTGCCCCCGGGACCGTCGTCAGCAACCAGTACGACGCTCAGGGCGTCGACTTTCAGAGCGGGATCATCGGGATCAACGCTCGTATCACGGGCGTAGGTTGCTCGCTCTGTGTGCCGTGGGGTGTGGGATGAGCAGGCGACTGAACCGGGGGTGGGCTGGATGATTTTCCGTGCTGGTCGGATTGGGAAGTTCGGGTTCAGAGCGTGGCTGGTCGTGGTCATCGCGATGGCGGCCCTGGCGTCGCCCGCGGTCGCGGCTGCGGCGTCGACGACGCTCGACTTCGAGGGCCTTGCGCCCGGGACACAGGTCAGTAATCAGTTCGACGGGCTCGGGATCGATTTCGTTAATGGCGTTATCGGGGGGTCGTTCAACGATCTCGTGTACGGCGACGGTGTCGCCTGTTACCCAGTCGTCACCGCGGTCGGCGCCGCTGCGCATTCCGGCACCCAGGTGGGTGATATCGGGTGCGCGGACGGCGAGTTCCCGGACTCGTCGGTGTGGGCGAACCTCGCCGATACGGCCAGCCAGGTGTCGCTCTACGCCGGGTTTGCCCCCAACTACTCGAGCCCACCGACCAGCGCGCAGGTGACGCTCGCCGGCTATGACATCACCGGCGCCGTTGTCGACCATCAGACCGCGACGATCCAGGCTGGCAGCGGGACCCAGACGCTGCTTTCCGTGTCGTCGCCGAGCACCGCGAACATCGTCGCGTTCGGCGTCTTTAGCAACGACAAGGGCGTCCAGATCGACGACGTCAACTTCCAGACGCCGAGCGGGCTCACCCCGGATTTCGGGATCAGCCCCCAGGGCGGGTCCGTGCAGCCGCTGCAGGGCGGCTCCGCGACCGACACGATCAACATCAAACGCGTGAACGGCTCGACCGGCGCTGTCACGTTGAGCGCCTCCGGGCTTCCCGCGGGCGTCCACGCGTCGTTCAGCCCCAACCCGGCGACTGGCAACAGCGCGATCATGACGATCACGACCGACCCGTCGGCCGCGGCGGCGACGTCGGGGACGATCCCGAGCTTCACGATCACGGGCACACCGGACAGCTCGACCGTCGGCACCGTGCCGCGGACGGCTAGCGAACTGGTCGAGGTCATACCGTTCTTCACGCTGACTGAGCCGTCGGTCAAGGTGCCGCCGTGCTCGACCTTGCAGGTGCCGATCACGGTGCAGGCCGCCGCCGGGTTCAGCGGGACGGTGGGCCTCTCGGCGTCGGGTGGACCATCTGATGACCAGGCGTCGTTCTCGCCGGCGACGCTCAGCTACCCGTCGCAGACCAAGAGTGTGCTGACGATCACCAGTCAGAGCGATGTGAGCGGCCCGGCCGGGACGATCAGCGTCACGGCCGCCGGGAGCAATGGGATATCCGATACGTGGCACGTGCCGGTGACCCGGGTCGCGCCGAGCATCACGAGCCTGACCGATTCGTCGAATCAGCCACTCTCGGGCGGGCTGACGCCGCAGGGCGCGTCCTCGGGTGAAGGGACGATCGTGATCATTCACGGTCAGGGCTTCTGTCCCGGTTCGACCGTTGAGTTCGGCAACGCGGAGGCAAGCGCGGTAATGCAGGGACCGTTCACCGACGGGCTTGGGCCCGATGGTGACGAGACGGCGATCCGCGCGTATGTCCCGAGTCTGGCCACGACCGGGAACGTCTATGTCGTGCCCGCAGATGGCAGCCTTAACTCTCTCGGGACCGCGTCGGCGCCGTTCACGGTCGATAGCTACCGCGACACTGACGGATTCGCGTTTGATAACAGCGACAAGTTCCAGAGCAACGTGGGCGGTTATAGCTGGAGCGACGTCGTCGACGTGTTCGGCTATGAGAACACGCACATATCGGTCAACCCGTGCTGGCCGTTCGGTGATTGCTCGATCGTGACCCCGGTTCCAGATCCGCTGGCGGCGATCTTCTGGGGAGTCGTCAACGATCTGGGGGGCTCCGGCGGGCAGTGTTTCGGGTTCAGCCTCGCCAGCCAGCGGCTGCTGCACGGCGATCAGACGTTCTCCGCGTTCCCGCTGCAGCCGGGCGTCTCCCAGGACTCGGTCTGGAATCTGAACGGTCCCGATCCCGGCGGCGGGGCTTCGGGAGCCTCGGGTTCGGTCGCGCACTTCATCCACCTGATGCACATGGAGCAGTTCAGCCGCCAGGCGCTCGCGTTCTGGCTTGAGAAGGCGACCGGCAACGCGATTAACGGCAGCCAGACCTCGCTGATGAACGACGTCACCTCCGCGCTGAACAGCGGCGACCATCCGCTGGTCGAGATCCGGGACGGCACCCAAGGGCACGCGATGGTCGCCTACGCCGTTGACCAGGCCGACGGAAACACCTCAGTCGGCCCGGGCGACCGGGTGATCGACGTCTACAACCCGGACGCACCGTTCACGACCGCCGAGAACGCAACGAGCGGAACCACGCACCAGCAGACGCTCGCAACGAGCCAGATCATCGTGCACCCCAACGGTCACTGGGAGTTCAAGGGGTTCTCGCCCGAGTACAGCGGCGGACCCGGATCGCTCGTCGTCCTGCCGTACTCGACGGTGCCGGTGCAGCCATCGTTGCCGATCAACATCTCAGACATCGTCAGCCTCGTGTTCGGGTCGGCCACCGCGACCCAGGTCAGCGACGGCAACGGCCACCAGCTGCTGAGCGCCAACGGCAGCATCGACAACAGCGCCAAGACGGGGATCCCCGACGCGACCCAGTTCGCAACCCAGAGCGGGACGAACACGCCGGGTGCCGGCATCTTCCTGTTCGGCCACCCAGGCAATTACACGACCACGGTCCACGGCAACGCGACCGGCCAATACCACCAGGTCCTGTTCTCGCACGGCAACAGCGCGTCGATCACGGCCGCGGCGACGCGATCGGTGAGCGACACGATCTCAACCACGGCTGACCTCGGCGGACTCCAGTTCGGCCAGTCCAACGGGTCGGGTGATCAGCGCAACGCCACGGTTCAGCTGGTCGGGCACAACGGCGGAGCGGAGCTGACCGCGACCGTGGCGACGACCGTGCCGACCACAGGACAAGGCGACGTCGCGTTCGCCACCGGCGACACCGGTGTGCAGGTGAGCGCCGGACATGAGCCGACGAGCGCGGCGCTGACGCTGTCGTGGACTTCGCCAGATGGCCTGCCACAGACGTTCGTCGCGTCGGCGGTCAAGCTCGCCGCGGGCGACACGGCAAGCTTCACCCCGTCGAACTGGTCAAACCTCCAGGCCGGCACCGTCAGGGTCCACATCCTGCACCCCAACGGCAAGACGACACGGGTCACGCTGCACAATCGGCTGCGCCCCGCCAACCGGTACTCCGTCGCGCTCGCCGTGACCGGCACGGGCAAGCGTCGAGCGCTGCACGTCAGCGTCCATGCGACCAAGATCGTCGCGCACTCCAGCGAGATCGTGACCTGGGAGGTCCTGCAGGGCCGCCGACTCGTCGCCAAGCACGTCATCTCGCTGCGCAAGGTGAACCGCGGCGTCACCCGACGGACGTTCTCGTTCAAGCCCGGATCCGCGGACTACACCTTCCACGCCAAGGTCGCGCTGCTCAGCCCGGGCAAGGCAGGCGGATACGTTGATCAACAGGTCGTGCGGTCGCGGAAGTTCAAAGGCTGAACCGCAGACACGAACGTCCGCCGGAGGGAGCGCGTTGCTTCTGCAAACACGAATCGATTAGACCGCTGTGCTTCGGTAGACAGCCAGGTCGGGGTCTAACGGAGCTGGGCGCAAATTGTCGAGCCTTGGAGGGTGTCATGTGGAGGTTTGTCCTACGGCGACCGAGCCCTGCGCTGGTCGTGGCGTTCGTCGCGCTGCTCATCGCGCTTGGCGGAACTAGCTATGCGGCTTTCAGACTGCCGAGAAATAGCGTCGGGACCAAGCAGTTGAAACACAATGCGGTAACCGCTAGCAAGATCAAGAACGGCGCAGTGACCGCATCGAAGATCAACACCAGTGGCCTCACGGTCCCGAACGCGTTGCACGCGAACAGCGCCGACTCAGCCACGAACGCGACCAACGCAACACACGCAACGACCGCCGACAACGCGACCAACGCAACGCACGCAACGACCGCCGGCACAGCGACCAACGCAACACACGCAACGACCGCCGACAACGCGACCGACGCGACCAACGCCACGACCGCCACGACCGCGATCAACGCGAACCTTCTCGGAGGCCTGCCGGGCTCGCTCTACCAACAGCGGAACGCCGAGGGCAGCGCGCTCGCCGGCGCCCTGATCAGCTCCGCCGGCGGTGTTACGTCTTGGTTCAACGCGTTCGGCGGCGCGCCGACCGTGACTAACCCCTCAACCGGCGTCTATGACATCAGCTTCGACGGCTTGAACGTCCAAGACGACAACACGGTCATCCTCGTCACTCCGAACACCCCGTCGACGGATTGCACGGCCACGAATGCCAGCAATGCAAGCAACGCATCGACCACGTTCATTGTGGTCGAGACCAAGGACTGCGACGGCACCGCCGCCGATCGGGGCTTCCATGTCATCGCATTCGGCGACAGCGCCACGGGCTGAGCGGCCGTCACCCACCCGCCGCTGTCAGGACTTCCTCAGCGGGATCTCCCGCGGCGGCGTACTCAAGGCGTCAGCAGATCCCGCAAGTGGGCCGCGTTGTCGACCCCGTAGTCGCGATAGCAGTTATTCATCAGCAGATGCGACTCGCGCGCCTCACCGGCGACCTCGGCGATGCCGTCGGCCAGATGCTCGAGCTCGTCCTCTGAGTACAAGTAGCGAAACCGCTCGGCGGCGGTCCGCGTGCGGCCCTTCCAGGTGTCGTTGGCGCGGCCGCGAAAACGCATCACGAACAGCTCAGAAGTCGTGATCGCGAACAGTCGCGGCAGCCCTCGACGGCAACGCTGAGCGCTCCGACTCCGACCACGCTCACCGAGCTCCAGCCCTTTGTCGGACCTTCGATGATCGCCCACAGCAATAGGCCCAGGCCGGCGATCGAGAGCGCGGCACCAACGGGATCGGGACGGTCGGTGGCCGGGTTCTTTGAGTCGGGCAGAACCACCATCGCTCCCGCGAAAGCGGCGATCACGATCGGGACGTTGACGAGGAAGATCGAGCCCCACCAGAACCTAGCCAGCAGCAAGCCGCCGGCGATCGGGCCGATCGCGATCCCGAGCCCGATCGTCGCGGCCCAGGCGCCGATTGCCCTGGCCCGCTGCGCCGGATCGCGGAAGACGTCGTTGATGATCGACAGCGACGCGGGGATCGTGAGCGGCGCCCCGGCCCCCATCACCGCTCGCCACACGATCAATACGTCCACCGACCCTGACAGGGCAGCGCCGATCGATCCGGCGGCGAAGACCGCCAAGCCGCCCAGGAAGAAGCGCTTTCGCCCGAACCGGTCGGCCAGGCTGCCACCGACGAGCAGCAAACCCGCGAACACCAGCGCATAAGAGTCCACGACCCACTGCAGTTGGCTCGAGGTCGCGCGCAGCTTGCGCACGAGCGTGGGAAGGGCCACGTTGAGGATCGTGTTGTCCACGTTGATGATCAGGGCCGCGGCGCACAGCACCACCAATGCCGCCCGCTGAGCGTGGTGGGCTTGTCGCGGCATCATCGCCGGCAGACCGCCCAACCGGCATCAGTCCGGCGAGTCATCATCGCGAGCGTGGTGATCGAAGGCCTCGGGAGCCGGCGGGCAGTCCGGTCGTAGTTGCTTGCCCGCATCAGCCCGTCGCGGGCGCTCGTACGATGCCCAGCGGTCAGCTGCGCCTCAGCCTCGGCTGCGATCCTGTCGGCGCTCGCGCCCCGCTCGTCGTGCCAGCTGTCGTGGTCGCCGGGGGCGGTGTTCTGCGCTGTCGTGAGGACTTCACCGACGTCGGCCCCGCCGTACGTGGCATGGCCCATGATGCGTAGGGTCTCAAACCAGAACTGCCGGTCGTCGGGGAGCAGAACCGGTTTCATGATGCCGTTAGAGCAGCGGCGCTCGCTTTGCGGTGTCCCTGGGAGCCGGTCTGGGCAGACACGCCGTGGACCCCGGCGAGGACGCCGCCCAACCAGTCGAAGATGACTTGATGCAGGTTCGACGTCGCTCCGGCCTGGCAGTGCTCGCCGCCGCCTTCTGCTGTGGGGAAGAGGTGGTAGGTCTTCTGGCAGCGGAGAGCCTCGTAGAGCTGGGACGCCTGATCGCCACCGGCAAAGTCGTTCTCGCCGTCGAGCACGAGCGTGGGACACGTGATTAGTGGCGCATAGCCGTCGAGGGTGTACGGATCGAAGGCGCGGAGGACGGCGGCGGGGCCGTCTGCGCCGAAGACCCACTTGCCCCAGTTGAAGAGCGATCGGACCTGGGTGTCGCGGCTCATGACCTCCTCGACGAGGGCGTTGACTTTCGGGTCGGAACCGTCACGGACGAGTTTCATGATCGCGGGCCCACGTAACCCAGTCCTGAGCGCCCTGCCCGCCGCCGTCGGGATCGCCGTACTCGCGTTCTTTCTCGCGCTCCCGCGTCTGTCTGATTTCGCCGCCGCCCATCGAGCGGCCGGACGTATCCAGACGCTGCTCATGACGACGGCCGAGAGCGTCCGCGACACCAGAGACCTGCTGCTCAAACCCCGGCTCGGTCGTCGTCCAGCCCATCAGCTTGCCGTAGAAGTCGACGGAGGCGTCGACATCGGGCACGCCAGATCGACCCAACGCGGGGTTCCGGGGGCATACTTGGACATGCGTGTGTCTCCTCTTGGTTGGGTGTGTGGTGGTTTGGTTTGGTCAGTGCGCGCCGTCCAGCGCAGGCTGCGGTTCGCGAAGCGTGGTCTTCGCGACGGCCTCGGAGAGCTCGTTGTGGCGGACTAGCGCGAAGATCGCCGGGACGGCGAGCAGCCCGATCGCGCCGAGCACCCAGAGCGCCTGCTGGAAGCCGCCGGTGAGCGACGCGGGCAGGGCATGGCCGGTGTGAAGCAGCGCCTGCGTGTGGCTGGCGGCGACGCTTGAGGCGATCGCGATCCCGATCGCCCCGCCGAGCTGCTGGCTGGTGTTCAGAAGCCCCGACGCCAGCCCCGCGCGATGCTGCTCCACGCCCGCCAGAGCGGCGATCGAGATCGGGATGAACGCGAACGCGGTCCCCGCGCCGGCGAGCAAGAACGGTCCGAGCAGGTTCCCAACGAAGCGACCGTGGACCGGGACCTGCGCTGCCCAGAGCACCCCGGCGCCGATCAGCGCCATCCCGACCGCCATCACGACCTTGGCGCCGCCACGGGTGACCAGCGTCTGTGAGATGCCAGCGAGAGCGATTGAGGTCAGCGACGTGGCCAGCCATGCGAAACCGGTCTGCAGGGCGCTGTAGTGCAGCACCTGCTGCATGTACAGGGTGCCGACGAAGATGAACGCGAAGAAGCTGCCGCCGAGCAGCAGCCCGGCGACGTTCGCGCCGGCGAGCGTCCGCAGCCGGAAGATCGACAGCGGTAGGACTGGGTCCTTCGCCCGGCTCTCGATGACCAGGAACGCCGCCAGCAGCGCCACGGACGCCGCCAGCAGCGCGATCGTCCTCGTAGCGCCCCAACCGTACTGCGGGGCTTGGGAGATCGCGTCGACTGCGAGTACGAGGCCACCGGTGCCCGCAAGCGAACCAGCCGCGTCAAACCGCCGACCCATGGTGGCGAGCCGGCTCTCAGGCACGATCCGTGGCGCCAAGAGCAGCGCTGCCGTCCCGATTGGGACATTCAGGTAGAAGATGTACTGCCAGCCGGCATAACGGGTGAGCAGGCCGCCGGCGATCACACCGACGGTCGCACCGCCCGCCGCAAGCCCGCCCCAGATCCCGAGAGCCTTGTTGCGCTCCGCCCCCTCGGCGAACATGTTCATGACGATCGACAGGGCGGCCGGCAGCATGATCGCCGCGCCGATCCCCTCCGCCGCCCGGCTCCCGATCAGGAAGGCGCTGTCGGTCGCCAGGCCGCACGCCAGCGAGGCTGCGGTGAACAGCGCCAAGCCGGCAATGAGGACCCGGCGGCGGCCGAGGAGGTCCGCCGCGCGGCCGCCCAGCAGCATGAAGCCGCCGAACGTGAGGGCGTACGCGGTTACCACCCACTGCAGGCTGGTCGCGCTGAAGTGCAGATCGCGACCGATCGTGGGCAGCGAGACATTGACGATCGTCAGGTCGATGACCGTCATGAAGAACGACACCGCCAACAGCGCGAACGCGCGCCAGCGATTGATGTTCGGGAATGTGGACGTCATCGGACCTCCAGCGGTCGCGACAGGGACAGAAGATTGGGCGTTGGTGTGGTCTTGCATCACTGCCTCCTCTCAGGGGTTGTCGTCGCTACGACGAATGGGAGGCCGTGATCGGGACACGCTGATGCTGTGGCCGCGCCGCGTACGCGTAGGGGTGATGGAACACCTCGAGCGCGCGCTCGCCCTCGCGTACCGGAAGCTCGAACGCCTCACCGGTCTTGGTGTCGGTGACCGTCACCGTCACGTGGCCGTCGTTCTGACACCACAGCAGCCGGACCTCGATCCCGTCGCCCCTACGCCTGTCGAGCTCGCGTGTGATGCGGGTGCGTGGCTGGGTCACCTCGCTGTCCTCCCGGGTCGTGTTGATCGCTACGCACTGACGACGAACGGGCGGGCGCCGAGGGGACAGCCACGGAGCGTCGGACGGGTTTGCCCCCGGGCGGTCTAAAGTCCGACGATCCGGCGCGCGAGGAAGAGACGCTCGGGCTCTGAGCGGGCGAGCTTCAGCGCCCGTTCGTACGCTGCGCGTGCTTCGACGGTCCGGCCGAGGCGACACAGCAACTCGCCGCGGGTGGAGTGCAGGTACTGGTAGTCGTCGAGGTCGAGGCCGTCGACGATCTCGAGCGCCTGCTCGGTTGCTCCGGCCTGGGCGATCGCGACCGCGCGGTTCAACTCGACCACTGGCGAGTGCGTGATCTGCGCGAGCTTGCCATAGAGCGCGGCGACCTCGTTCCAGTCGATCCGCTCCTCGGTCTGGAGCGAGGCGATCGCGGCTTGGAGCACGTACGGCCCGCGGCCGCGCAGGGCGAGCGCGCGCTCGAGCGCGGTGCGCCCGGCGGCGATCTTCTCCGCGTCCCACAGCGACCGGTCCTGGTCCTCGAGCAACACCAGTTCGTCGCCGGAGAACCGCGCCTCCCGTCGCGCGTCCTGGATCTGCATAAGTGCCAGCAGTCCGTGCACCTCCGGTTCGTCGGGCATCAGCGCGGCGAGCACACCGCCCAGCCTGATCGCCTCGCCGGCCAGGTCGATGCGGCCTGAGTAGCCCTCGTTGTAGATCAGGTACACGACTGCCAGCACCGCGTCCACGCGGTCCGGTAGCAGGTGCTCGGCCGGGACGGCGAACGGAATCCCGTTCGCCTTGATCTTTACCTTCGCACGCGATAGCCGCCGCTTCATCGCCTCGTCGGAGACCAAGAACGCGCGCGCGATCTCCTCTGTCGTCAGCCCACCGAGCGCCCGCAGTGTGAGAGAAACCTGCGCCTCGAGCGCCAGCGCGGGATGGCAGCAGGTGAAGATCAGCTCGAGCCGCTCGTCCTCGATCACCGTGTCGTCAAGTTCGTCCATCGTCGCTTCGGGCACCTCCAGCTGACGGGCCTTCTCTGCCAGCGTCCGCTCGCGTCGGATCCGGTCGATCGCACGGTTGCGCGCGGTGACCGTCAGCCAAGCGCCGGGGTTGGCCGGGACTCCGTCACGGGGCCAGCGCTCCGCGGCGACCGCGAACGCCTCCTGGGCGGCCTCCTCCGCGAGATCGAAATCGCGAAGGAAGCCGACCAGCGAGGCCAGGACCCGCCCCCACTCGTCCCGGAAAACCTCGTCCAGCAGCGCTAGCGCTCCACCAACGGCCGGACCTCGATCGCGCCGCCGTGACGGGCCGCCGGGATCCGCGCCGCCAGCTCGATTGCCTCGTCGAGGTTGTCGGCCGCGAACACGTAGTAGCCAGCGAACACCTCCTTGGTGTCGGCGTACGGGCCGTCAGTGGTCAGCGTCTGGCCGTCCTGCACGCGCACCGTCGTGGCGGTCTCGATCGGCTGGAGCTGCTCACCGCCCCGGGTGCGCGGGTCCTGCGCCAGCGCCATGTACTCGGCGAACACGGCCTTTTGCTCGTCCTCAGCCAGCGACTCGACGTAGCCGGGCTTTTGATGGATAAACATGGCGTACCTCATCTGAAACCTCCTTCGGAGGAGAGTGGATTGTCGCCCTAACGACGAACGGGCGCACGCTTAGGGGACAGCTTTCATGCGAGCCGGAAATGCGCGAACCTTCGCCAAGCCGGGTCGGTCCTGCTTCGTTGATCGAGCACAATCAGCCGACCGGCGTCACGACCGGGTGTGGACTGCGCTGCTCGGCCGGACTTCGGCAGCGGCTCGACGCCGACGCGTGCTTGTGCATCAAGTCCAACTCGAGCGTGCAGGGCTCCGCTCGGATCGCGCCAGCTGGCCATCGAAACGTCGTCCTGGATGCGCAGCCGTGGAGGTTTGTCCCCTGCGGCGGTTCTGTTCGTCGTAGGGTTGATAAACGATCCTCAAGGGGGGCGCATGCAGTTCGCGGTGTTGGTCTATGAGAAGCCAGGTACCTACGAGGCGCTCAGCGCTGCCGAGTTGGAGCAGATGACGGCGGAGTATCTTGCGATCGCGCAGCTCCCGGGTTACATCGGGGGTGCTCAGCTGCAGTCGATCGAGACGGCGAGCGCGGTGCGCGTCGAGGGCGGCAAGGCGTTGATCACCGACGGCCCCTTTGCGAACACCAAGGAGGTCTTCGGCGGCTTCTACCTCTTCGAGGCGGAGGGTCTCGATCCGGTGCTCGAGATCGCTGCTCGCTGCCCGGCGGCTAGGCTCGGCGGCGTGGTAGAGGTCCGTCCGTTGGTACATCTCCACGGCTTGGAGGGCACTGTTTGATCGAGCGTGTGTTTCGCGAGCGCCAGCGGGGCGCGCTGGCCTGGTCGGCTACGTCGGCGACGTCGATCTTGCTGAGGCGTCGACCCAGAAGGCGTTCGCGATCACGCTGAGGCTGCCCGCGACGACCGCGACGACCGCGACGATCAGCCGATGGGTCTTCCCGGTGGCCCAGGTCCCGATCGGGGTCGAACGCCCGATACCGGCACCAACAAAGCCGACCCACCGCGGGCCCGCCGAGGACGAGTAGCCATAGCAGCCGACCCCGCCGCGTCCGGGTCATCGCCGTCGCGAGCTATGAGACGTCCGCCCCCTCGCCCGTCAACATGCCAGTGCGTCCTCTGCTCAGCCGTCCCTCGCAGCATCGGGTTCGGTGTCTGCGCCGCTAACGCCTCGTATTGCTAGCCACCAGACCGCCCCGGCGGCGATCGATGCCATTCCCGCCGCGACGGTAACGGTCCGGGGAGAGGCCGACTCGAGCAAGATGCCGGTGATGGCCAGCGATACCTGGCCGACGGTCCCGTAAGTCGTGGAGTGCACGGCGTAGAGTCGTCCGTGGAGCCGCTCGGGGACCGTGGCCAACAGAAGCGTGGTGTCCAACGCGATGATCACGCCGCTGGCCACACGCATCAACAGCAACGCGGGGACGGCCTGGAGCAGGTTATGGCCAAGCGCGAAGATCGCCCACAAGGCTCCTTGGAGCCCGTAGGCGAGGGCGTAGCTGCGGCGCACGTGACGCCGCGGCAGCCGGGGCGCGAGAATGGTGCCGGCCAGCACGCCGATGCCGTCAGCGGCATACAGCACACCTAGGGCCACCCCGCCCCCGCCTCGCAGGACATGGGTGCCGTAGAGGCCGATCAGCACGTCGTAGCCGCCGCCGATCAGACCCCAGGCGATCCCGATCAGGATGATGCTGGCGGCCAGCGGGTAACCGCGCACGGCCGTGACACCCTCGACCAGGGAGCGTCGGAACCCGAGGCGTGCCTCGCTCGCCTGGGGCGCCTTCCCGGGCGGGGCGAGCAACAAGAAAGCGACGGCCGCCGCCCCTTGGATGCCGGCGGCCAGAGCGAAGCAGTCCACGACACCCAGGGCGGCTACTCCCACCCCACCGATCGCCGCGCCCGCGATCGTCGAGATGCCGCTCACGCTGGCGATGGCGGCGTTGCCCGCGGTCCGTTGTCCGGGGGGGACCGTGGCGTAGAGGACCCGGATGCTGGCCGGGCCGCTCAGCCCGCGGACCACAAGGAACAAGGCGTAGCACGCTGTACCTGCCCCCAGTGAGTGGGCGAGACCGAAGCCGCTGCCCACCAACAAGACCACCCCAGCGGTGGCGGCGGCCTGAGCGACACGGCGGGGGTCGTGGCGGTCCACGATCGTTCCGGCGGCCAGCCCGGCGAGGAGGGCCGGTAGCGAGCTGGCCAACATCACCCAGGCCAGTGAGCTGCCGTCGTGATGTTCGAGCACGCCGACGATCAGAGCGATTTGGGCGATCCACACCGCCAGGGACTGCGCCAGCGTGGCCGCCCACAGTTTGCGAACCTGCGAATCACCCAGAACCCCCAGCGCCGCAACGGCATCCACAGGCTGCGCCATTTCAACCGGCGGGAGTCGATCACTCCGACCGAACCCAAGCCGCTGGGCCAGCCTCACCCGGTCCCCGCGTCGCCGAGCCCGTCCCGGCCCGTCCACACGGCCAGACGAAGTCCCATGGCCACCGGCGCCCAATCCACCCGGCAACGAACCGACACCACAGCCACCCCGTTCACGACGACACCGTCACAAACACGAATAAGGTCATGCCGACCACGCTGCATCCCGGACCATGTCCTCAGGCCCGAGCGAGACTGGTGGCTTCGTGCTCGGCTCTGCCATCGTTGCATTCGTTGAGATAAAGCTCCCCGAAGCGCTCGTCAGCGCAGCTGACTGAGTGGCGTAGGCGGACCCGGCCCAAACCCATCCGTCGTTGACGCATTGCCCGAGTTCCGCCGCGTCGGCAATGGCTGTGCGGTGCAGCATCGCGGGCGGCCGTCAGTCGCCACGAGCTTCCGTGAGCCACTCGCCGTTGTGCATCATCAGCCGGTCAGCGTGTTCGTTCAGCTCTCGCCAGCATTCGATCCGACGCGGCGTCAACGCGTAAAACTCGTAGGACTGGGTCTCAAGCGGGTCCCATCCGCACTTCTTCGCGTACGGGTCACGACATAGTCGTTCTGCCTCGTCGCGCGCAAGGCGGCCGCCCGTCATCTCCATCAGCCCGACATCTCGTGTGAGTCCCACAATCACCTGGGCGCGACCCGTGGCCTCAATGTTCCGAGCCGTCGGATTGGATGTGATGGTGGCGACGTAGAGCTGTGCGCCATCCCAGAAGAAGGACAGCGGCCTCAGACACGGCTCCCCGCGCGGTGAGGCGCTAGCTACCCAAAGGTCTTTGTCGGCCGCGAGCCTCGCTGCAAGATCGCGGCGGCGCGTCGCTGCATTACGCGGTTCCGGCATGTTCATCACTCCCCGTAGCTGGTTTCACTGGCTCTTGCAGATCACGTGGATAGGCAACGCGAAACCGATTTCGCAATGTCGATCGCTCATGAGATCTCGCCGCCAGAAGCAGCGGCGAGACACCGTATTGGCGACCGTACGGAGTCGCACGGTGGACGTTCCGTGGGTGAGACGGTCACGTCGCCCACGATGGGACGATCTGCGCCAGCCGATCGGGATCGGAGACCGATCGCATCGCGGTGATCAGTCCGTCCTGCACGGTGAACGTGAGGACGAACATGGGTTTGCCGTCAAGGACGATCAGCATTCCCGCTGATTGCCGGACGGTGACCGGCCGCATCACCGGACGCTGCGCTGCGCTGCGGCGCGCGCCGGCGCCGGCCTGGGCGGCGACCTTCTTCGCGCCCTGTACGAGCCTGACCCCCTCGGGGCTGAAGACGCGCAGCTGAACGTCGGGCGCCAGCAGCGCCAGCAGCGCTGAGAGGTCGCCGGAGCCGGCGGCGGCGAAGAACGCGTCGACGACGGCCCGGTCGCCCGGAGCCTGCTGGAGCTCTCCAGGAGCCGCCAGACGCACCCGATTGCGCGCGCGGCTGGCCAGCATCTTCACCGCAGCCGTCGAGCGGCCCAGCACGTCGGCGACCTGCGCGAACGGCAAACCGAAGATGTCATGCAGCACAAAGGCGACACGTTCGGCCGGGGTCAGGCTGTCCATCACGACATGCAGGGCGATTCCGACCGACTCGGCCAGCAGGACCTCCTCCTCGGGCGTCGCCGGCCGACGCCTGGGTTCCGCCAGGTCGGAGTCGCCGAGTAACTCGTCGAGGTCGATCGAGACCGGGACCTCACGGCGCGCGCGCCGGCTCCTCAGCATGTCCAGACAGACCCGGCTCGTGACCGTCGTCAACCAGGCACGAAGATCTTCGATGCCGTCCCCGCCCGCTCGGCTCAACCTCAGCCAGGCTTCCTGAACCGCGTCGTCGGCGTCATCGCCGGACCCCAGCATCCGCACCGCTACCGCCCGCACATATGGACGGTGGCGGTCGAACTCGGCGGCGAGATCGCTGGTGTCGCTGCTCATCTTCTTATAAGACTCCCACGGGGGTTCTGAGGTAACCGATCAGACCGGCGTTACCTTCTCGGTCCCGCGTTCGTCTGGTCGGTGTCCGCAATTCGTAGCAACCACCGGAGCGACGCTCCACGGAGGAACCATGCCCGAGACACAAACACGTGTACCTCGTCTGCAGAACGCCGGCTCGCCGGACGCCGTCGCCGGAGTGCAGCAGATCATGAAAGCGATCTACGCGGGCGGGGTCCCGCAGGAGACGCTCGAGTTGGTCCACATGCGAGCCAGCCAGATCAACGGCTGCAACGCCTGCATCGCGTCCGGCATCACAAACGCCGAGCGGATCGGGCTCAGCAGCGAGCGGCTGTTGACGCTGCCAGCCTGGCGCGAGTCTGCGCTGTATGACGACGCCGAACGAGCCGCGCTCGGACTAGCCGAGGCGATGACCCGCCTGGCGGACCACCCAGACATCGTGACCGAAGAGATCTGGGCTGACGCCGCAGAGCAGTTCGACGACCGCGCCCTCTCCGCCCTCGTCTCGATGATCGCGCTGGTCAACTTCTTCAACCGCGTCAACACCACCCTGAAGATCCAGCCCGGCTCCTGGGACTAGCCCAGACTCCCGATACTCAGCTCCAGCAAGGCCAACCACACGGAGCAACGCCCCGTGACAGACAATCTCGCGGCCGCGACACAGCTCCACCGCATTCAGGGCACCACTGCTCCAGCCAGTCGGCCCGGTCGCTCACCGCACGCATCCCGATGGTCCGCCCTCGGACCAGGACAACCGACGCCTGTCAGCGCGGCTCAGACCGGCGAATGCGGAGCCAGCCTCCGGATCTGATGGACCCCAGATGGACCCAGTGCCCACGCTCGGAGGCCCTGCCCTCCAGCCGTCGCCCCACAGGAAGTACCCGATTTCCAGGTATTTCCTTGGGATGGGCGATCCAGGACTCGAACCTGGGACCTCTTCCTTATCAGAGAAGCGCTCTAACCGACTGAGCTAATCGCCCGGAGGCCGGGATTCTATCGGCGGCTCGACCGCCCGCGGCGCACGCAGCCGGCGTACGAGATCAAGTGCTTCCTCGAGTGAGTCGAAGCTCAAATGAGCGCGATAACCACCCGCAGTCGCGGTCACCTCGACGTCGCGGCCGAGCGCAGCGCCGAGCGAGTCGTTGATCTGCATGATCGCGTCCTCCTGATCGGGGTGCAGCGTCGGCGTCCGGCGGCGGGCGGCGCGGGTCAGGGGGCGCTCACCACGAGCGCGCGCCTCGAGCTCCCGCACCGACCAGCGCCCCTCGACCGCGGCGCGGGCGAGACGGCGGCGCTCGTCGTTGCCGGCGGCGGTCAACAGCGCACGGCCGTGGCCCTCCGACAACCGCCCCTGCTCGATCAGGTCGAGCGCCTCGTCGGGGAGATCGAGCAGGCGCAGCAGGTTCGAGACCGCGACCCGGCCACGCCCGACCCGGCGGCCGACCTGCTCACGGGACAGGCCGAGCTCCTCGGTCAGCGCCTCGCAGGCGCGGGCCTCCTCGATCGGATTGAGGTCCTCGCGGGCCATGTTCTCGATCAGCGCCAGCTCGAGCCTGGTGGCGCTGGCGTCGGCCCGGACGATCGCCGGCATTGTCTCCAGGCCGGCCAGCCCGGCGGCGCGCCAGCGGCGTTCGCCGGCGATCAGCTCGTAGTTGCCGGCCGGCAGCGGTCGGACAAGCACGGGCTGCAGGACGCCGCGCTCCTTGACCGAGTCAGACAGCGCCACCAGCGTCTCCTCGTCGAACCGCCGACGCGGCTGATCAGGGTTCGGGACGATCAGGTCGACGGGCAGCTGGCGCAGTTCCTCAGCCTCGGCCTCACGGTCAGATACCGCCAGGATCGCGGCCAGCCCACGACCCATTGCGCGACGTTGCTCAGCCACGTGCCGCCACCTCCTTGGCAAGCTCGAAGTACGCATCGGCGCCGGCACTGTGCGGGTCGTAGTGGATCACCGGCTTGCCGAAGCTCGGCGCCTCGCCGATCCTGACGTTGCGGGGGATCACTGTGTCGAACACGAGGTCCGGGAAGTGCCGGCGCACCTCGGCCTCGACGTCGTGCGAGAGCCGCGTGCGGGTGTCGTGCATCGTCAGCAGCATCCCCGCCACCGTCAGCCTCGGGTTCAGCTCCCGTCTGACGAGCTGCAGCGTGTCGAGCAGCCCGGCGAGCCCCTCGAGCGCGAAGTACTCGGTCTGCACCGGGACGATCACCCGGTCGGCGGCGACCAGCGCGTTGACGGTCAGCGGTCCGAGCGACGGTGGGCAGTCCAGCAGGATGAAGGCGTAGCGCTCACGGATCGGCTGCAGCGCCTCCCGCAGCCGGTGCTCCGATCCCGGCAGCCGCGGCAGCTCGACATTGGCGCCGGCAAGGTCAGGGCCCGCCGGAACCAGCGCGAGATGCTCGATCCCGGTCGCGATCACGACATCGGCCAGCGGCCGCTCGCCTGTCAGCGCGTCGTACACGGTCGGCGTGAGACGCTTGTCGATTCCCAACCCGATCGTCGCGTTGGACTGCGGATCGATGTCGATCAGCAGCGCCTCATAGCCGGCCTCGGCGACGCACGCGGCGAGGTTGACCGCGGTCGTCGTCTTACCGACGCCGCCCTTCTGGTTGGCGATCGCATACACGGTGCCCATTCGGTGCTTGAAGCTAGCGCCAAATGCGGTCAGAGCCGCGACCGCACCGCCACGAATCGCACTCGGTCGAGGCAGCGACATCCGTGATCGGGGCGCAACGGTCACGGGCAATGGCGATTCACTGCGAAATACCGCAGCAACTCGCCATAGTCCGGCCAGGGGGCGCTCGCAGACCGCCCCTTTCAAGCGCGGGCGCTGCCGGAGGCTCGCGACTCGCAGCCGGACGCCGTGGTCAGCGCCCGAGCGGGTGCTTGTGGGCGACGCCGGGACGCCGCGGGAACTTCGACGGGGTCTCAGCCACTTTGACCAGCACATGCAGATGGCGGTGCTCGGCGGCTGGATATGGCTTAACCGCCACCGTCGCTCGCGGCTCCAGGCCGAGCTGTGCCGCGGCTCGGGCGGCGGCTCCCTCGTCGGCCGGGTCACGACGGCCGCGCCAGGCGACGAGCGAGCCGCCAACACGCAGGAGCGGCGCGGCGTATTCGGCGACGACGGGCAGCGGCGCAAGCGCGCGAGCGACGACCACGTCGCAGCGATCGACGCCGGCCCGCCACAGCTCGGCGCGCTCGCGGACCACCTCGACGTTGCCGAGCTCGCACCTCGCCGCTGCCCGCGTCAGGAACTGACACTTGCGGGCGTTGCTCTCGACCAGCGCCAGGCGGCTGCCCGGCAGCGCGATCGCGAGTGGCAGACCCGGGAAGCCGGCGCCGGCGCCGAGGTCAGCGATCTCGGCCTCGTGCCAGAGAACGTCGCGCAACTCGAGCGCCACGAGCGAGTCCGCGAGGTGATCGTCCAGCACCCGCGCCGGCTCCTGCACCGTCGTCGGCGCCGACCCGTCGGAGCTGATCAGCCCCACCAGCCGGTCCAGACGGTCAGCGGCGCCTGGGGGCAGCGACCAGCGGCGAACGAACCCCGCAACCGCTGTGGCGACGTCCACGTCGTCAGATTTCACGTGAAACATCCCTGCTGTGGCGTTCCACGTGAAACGTCACCCGACCTGCACAGCCGCATGTTGCTGCCCGACCGGGGCCAACCCGACTACACGAGCGGCGCGACGACCAGGTGCCGCGACGGCTCCTGCCCTTCCGAGTACGTCTCGATGTCGCGCCGCGGCTTCAGGTGCTCGTGGATCACCTTGCGCTCCAGCGCCGACATCGACTCCAACGCGACCGGCCGGCCCTCGGCCAGCGCGGACTGCGCGGCCTGGTCAGCCGCTTGCCGCAGCGTCTCGGCGCGACGCTCCCGGTAGCCGGCGGCGTCGACCACGACCGGCACCCGCTCACCATCGCCAATGGTCGCGAACCGGTACGCGAGGTGCTGGATCGCGTCGATCGTCTGGCCATGGCGGCCGATCAGGAGGCCCACGTCATCGCCGACGTACTCGGCGACGAGGCCATCTCCGTCGACGCGGATCTCGACCTCGGCGTCGACGTCGGTCTCGTCGAGGATCCGCTCCATCAACTCGCGGACGCGGGCGCTCGCTTCGTCGATCAGCATCGGTGCGCCGCTGCCTATCGCCTGCGGCCGGAGCGCTTCTTACGCTTGCGTGGCGGGGGCGGCGGCTTGGCGCCGGCCTCAGTGCTGGAGGAACCCGACCCGGAGCTCGAGCCAGAGCCCTTGGTCGACCCCGACGACTTACCCGAGGCACCCGAGCGCGGACCGCGCGTCGACCGAGACCGCTGTCGCGCGCTCGCCGCAGGACGCGGGGGCGACTCGGCGGCCGGCCCCGATGACGAGCCGTTGGTCGCTCCGTTGGTCGCCGCCTCCGTGCCGTTGGTCGCCGCGTCCGCCTGATCAGACGGTTGCAAACGGTTGCGGAAGAACGAGCCGATCCCGCCGGTCGTCGCCGTGGCGCCGTTGGCCTTGTCGGCGCCGGCGGACGCCTTGGGCAGCGCCTTCGTGTCGGTTGGAGGCTTCGTGTCTCGTGGACCCGACCTCGGTCCGGTGCCCTTCTGTTTGGTGGCGGACGCACTTGCCGTGCCCTCGACATCCCCGACTCCGGCCGCCGCCATCCGCGGCCCGACGCGCTTTCGCACGACGTATTGCTGGACCATCGTCCAGAAGTTCGTCGTGATCCAGTAGACGAGCACGCCGGCCGGGAACCGGAACACGAACAGCACGAACAGGAGCGGCAGGAACAGCATCATCCGCCGCTGCATCGGGTCCATCGTCGCCGCCGACGACATCACCAGCGTCGAGCCCAGCTGCGACCCGACGTACAGGATGATCAACACGACGAGCACGAGGCCCGACGCCTTGTTCGTCAGGTCGGGGATGAACAGGAACGAAGCGTGCGCGTGCGGACCCGTCCCGCACGGGACCGTGTGGGCCTTGGAGAGCACTCCATGGTTATGAGCACGCTGAATCGCCGGACAGATGTCGACCCGCAGGCTCTGGCGCAACATGTAATACAACGAGATGAACACCGGCAGCTGCAGCAACAGCGGCAGGCATGAACCCAACGGGTTGACGTTGTTCTCCCGGTAGAACTTCATCATCTCCTGGGACTGACGTTCCTTGTCCTGCTTGTACTTCGCCTGGATCTCCTTCATCTGCGGCGCCAACGCCTGCATCCGCACCATCGACTTGATCTGGCGGAACGTCAGCGGCACCAGCACGGCGCGAACACAGATCGTCAGCAGCACGATCGACACGCCCCAACTGATCCCCACGTTGTTGTGGAAGAACACCAGGACCGACTGAAAGACGCTAATCAGCGGCGAGAAGATGTTGGCGATAACGCTGGCGGTAACGAGCATGGGTCAGGGGTTGGTGCTGGGAGCGGGGCCGGTTTTGAACAGCCGCTGCTCCTCGACTGGGTCGTAGCCCCCGCGGCTCCAGGGATTGCAGCGAAGCAGCCGCCAGCCGGCGAGGACGAGGCCTCGCAGTATGCCGAATCGCCGAATCGCCTGCACCGCGTACTCAGAGCACGACGGGTGGTACTTGCAGTGCTGGCCGAGCATCGGCGAGATCAGCCACTGATAGCCCCGGATCGGGAGCAGCACGACACTACGGGCCCAGTGCGACGGCGGTCGATCCATCACCCGCCGTCAGTGCCGGCGGCCCCGCGCCCGGACGCGCCCGGCACCGTGTCGATCAGCGCCGCCAGCGCCTCGAGGATCCCGGACAGACCTTCGCGCTCGGCGAGCTCACGTGAACCGTGGCGCGCGATCACCACCGCATCCGAGCCAACCGGAAGCCGGTGACCCTCACGCGCGAACGCCTCACGCAGCAGCCGCTTGATGCGGTTGCGCTCCACCGCGCCGCCGACCTTGCGGGAAACCGACAGGCCGAGCCGCGGGACCCCGTCGTCCTCCTCACGCGGAAACACGTACAGCACAAGATCCCGGCCGGCATGCGACCGGCCATGACGGAACACACGGTCGAACTCCGCACTACGGGACAGACGTCCCCGTCCTGACCGCTTGGCGGACACGACACCAGCGCGTCCCGCGCTCATCAGACCGTCAGGCGCTTGCGGCCCTTGTCGCGCCTGCGCTTCAGCGTTGCGCGGCCGGCACGGGTCTGCATTCGGGCGCGGAACCCGTGGGCACGGGCGCGCTTGCGCTTCTTGGGCTGATAGGTACGTTTCATCGCTCAGGGGTGTCGTCGGACGACGGGAACGGTCGAGTATACGCCGCTGTCTCGCCGGTCCTGTGAGGGAGCTCAGGGCGGCCTCGGAGCGTCGCGCCGGCCGCGATTCGCTTTTTCCCGCGCTTTGCGCCAAGGGTCCCGCAGACTCCCGGGGGCAGCCGATCGCCGTTGGTATATTCGCCGCCCCGTGGGGTCGGGTTTGCACCCCGGTGGGATCCTCATCGATCACGTTCGCCTGACCACTCCGGGAGGAGTCGATTGTCGCTGTCCGAGCATCAGGACGCCGCGTCTGCCTGGCGCAGGCTCAGCGACGAGTTGCGGGGCCGGGTCGGCGAATCGGTGTTCGAGATGTGGCTGGCCCCACTGCAGCCCAGCGCCTTCACCGGCGAGCTGCTGACGCTGACCGCACCGCCCGACACTGCCGGCTGGGTGGCCGGGCGCTACGGACCGGTGATCGCGGCGGCAGCTTGTGCGGCGCTCGGCGAGGGCACCGGCGTCGTGATCGACGACCACGCCGCCATCGCGGCGGCTGGGGCACAGCGAGCGCGGGATCGCCCTGGACCGCGGGCCCCGCGTCGGCCGGCCAGCGACGACCCTGCCGAAGGCCCGCTCAATCCCCGCTACCGGTTCGAGCAGTTCATCATCGGCCGTGGCAACCACCTCGCGCACGCCGCCGCCCTCGCCGTGGCGGAGAACCCGGGTCAGGCCTACAACCCGCTGTTCCTCTTCGCCCCGCCGGGCATGGGCAAGACCCACCTGCTGCACGCGATCGGCAACTACGTATCGGACTACAGCCCGGGCGCCGTGATCCGCCTGGCGACCGCCGAGTCGTTCACCAACCACTTCATCGCGGCGCTCAACGCGCGCGGCCTCGAACAGTTCAAGCGGGCCTACCGCGACGCCGACGTGCTCCTGCTCGACGACGTCCAGTTCCTCGCCTCCAAGGCCAAGACCGAGGAGGAGTTCTTCCACACGTTCAACGCGCTGTACGACAACGGACGCCAGTTGGTGCTCACCTGCGACCGGTTCCCGCGGGCGCTGACCGCGATCGAGCAGCGACTACGCGAGCGCTTCGAGGCCGGCCTGGTCGCGGAGATCACCCCACCGGATCACGCCACGCGGGTCGCGATCCTCTCCAAGCGCGCAGCGGTCGACGGGATCGCGATCGCCGACCCCGACGTCCTGGAGATGATCGCCGACCGGGTCACCGACAACATCCGCGCGCTCGAGGGCGCGCTGATCCGGGTCGTCGCGTTCCACTCGCTGACGCGTAAGCCAATCGACCCGGAGCTGACCGTCGAGGTACTGGACGCGATGTACCCGGTGATGCCCGAGCGCCGGCCGGGCAGCCGCACGGCCGGCGCTGCCGGCGACGCGAGCGGCCCGCGCGGACGGCGCCGGCCGGGGCAGCCGCTCACGATCGCCGAAATCCAGATGGTGGTCGCTGAGCGGTTCGGGCTGACCGTCGAGCAGCTTGTCTCCTCCAGCCGAGCGGCCAAGGTCACCTGGCCTCGCCAGCTGGCGATTGCACTCGTCCGGGATCTCACCGGCGCGTCACTGCCGGCGATCGGACGCGAGTTCGGCGGTCGCAATCACACCACGATCCTGCATGCCTGCAAGCGCGTCTCGGACCGGTTGAAAACCGATCAACAAGCTGTTGAGGACATCACCCGGCTTCGTCGACAGTTGTCGACAGATCCAGACGACCGCGGTTGTTGACAGACTCAAGCGGTTGCCCACAAGCGCCGCAACCGCCGATGCGGCAGGCGATCGGCGACTTCTCCACACCACTGACAACCCCTATGACTGCTAATCCCAACTAGAGGTATTCATCGTGAAGATCTCTCTGGATCGCGACACACTTCACTCTCAGCTGCAGACGGTCAGCCGGGTCGCCTCGACCCGCTCGGCGATCCAGGCCCTGTCCGGTGTCCAGCTCGCGGTGACGTCCTCCGGATGCGAGCTACGCGCGACCGACATGGACGTCGGCCTGCGGGTCCCGCTCGACGCCGAGGTGATCCGCGAGGGCACCGTCGTGCTCCCGGCGCGCCTGACACTTGACGTCGTTCGCTCGTTGCCCTCGGCGCAGGTCACGTTGGAGCTACGCGCCGCCGAGCAGGACGTCGAGATCAAGGCCGGCAACGCGACCTTCGATATCCGCACCCTGCGCGCCGAGGACTTCCCGCCGTTCCCCGAGCCCGAGCCCGACTCGGCTGTGCAGCTCCCCGCCGACGCGTTCGTACAGACCGCGACGAAGGTCGCCGGGTCGGCGTCACGTGACGAAACCCGACCGGTGCTCACCGGGATCCTGGTGTCGGCCGCCGAACGCGAGCTGCGGATGGTCGCGACCGACTCCTACCGGCTGAGCGTCAAGGAGACCACGCTCGAGACGCCGCTCAGCTCCGGATTCGAGGTCAACGTGCCAGCCCGCGCACTGCAGGAGCTGGCCCGGTTGGTCGCGGCCGGCTCCGCCGAGGATGAGCCGTTGGTCGTCAGCGTGCGCGCCAACCAGGTGCTGTTCACGCTCGGCAAGGTGATTCTCTCCAGCCGCCTGATCGACGGCCAGTTCCCCAACTACCGACAACTGCTGCCCGAGACCTTCGAGCACGAGCTGCGCATCGCCGGTGGCGAGTTCACGGACGTCGTGCGTCGGATCAGCCTGCTGGCGCAGAAGAACGCGCCGCTCCGGCTGGCGTTCTCCGAAGGGGAGCTGACCGTCTCGGCACAGACGCCCGATGTCGGTGAGGCCCGTGAGTCGCTGCCGCTGGCATTCACCGGCGAGCCGCTGGAGATCGGCTTCAACGCCGAGTTCCTGCGCGCCGGGCTGGAGGCGGTGGAGGACTCCGACCTGATGCTGAAGCTGATCAGTCCGCTGCGACCGGGGCTGATCGAGTCCGCCGACGAGAGCCGCTTTCGCTACCTGATCATGCCGATCAGACTCAACGTCTGATCGGATTTCGGCCACCCGTCCCCGCCGAACCGATTCCCGTCGCCCGCCGTATCCGTTTCCGCCGTCCATCCGCGTGGGCGGGACGTCATCCATGCGCGTCACACGGGTGACCGTCCGGGACTTCCGCTGCTACGAGCGTGCGGAGGCGACGTTCGGGCCCGGGCTGACCGTGATCACGGGGCCCAACGGTGCCGGCAAGACGAACCTGCTGGAAGCGCTCTACTTCGGGTGCACCGGCCGCTCGTGCCGGACCGCGAATGAGCGTGAGGTGATCCGCTTCGGCCAGGGCGCCACCCGCGTGGTCGCGGCGGTCGCAGGCGTCGGATCAACGCATGAGCTGAGCTGCGGCTTCAGTCCCGGCGAGGTCAAGCGGATGACCGCCGATGGGGCGCCGGTGGGTCGGCTGATCGATGTCGCCCAGCGGCCGCTGATCAGCGTCTTCGATCCCGACCGACTGGAGCTGATCAAGGGTGCCCCATCGGTACGCCGGGCGCACGTGGACCAGTTCGTCGCGGCCCTGTGGCCGGCACGGACCGCAACGCGGAAGGCCTACGCGCAGGCGCTCGCGCAACGCAACGCGCTGGTCGCTCGCCTCCGGCGTGAGGGCGCCAGTGATCGGGTGCGGGCGGCATTCGAGCCCTGGGACCTGCAGCTCGCGCGGCATGGGATCGAGCTGATGAGTGACCGCCGCTCGGCGCTCGCCGCCGTGTCGGAGCCATTCGCGGACTGCTGCGACCTGCTCGGCCTCGACGGCGAGCCTCGGATCGCCTATCGACCTCGGTCCCACGCGTCGACGATCGAGCAGTTGGTCGCCGAACTGGCCGATCGCCTCCCGAGCGACCTCGAGCGCGGGTTCAGCGGCCACGGGCCCCACCGCGACGATGTCTCGCTGTCGCGGACCGGCCGCGAACTGCGTAACTACGGATCGCAGGGTCAGCAGCGCCTGGCGCTGCTGGGCTGGCTGCTGGCCGAGCGCGCGGCGCTCGCCGAGCGCCGCGAGTCGACGCCGCTAATGCTGCTCGACGATGTCATGTCCGAGCTCGACGCCGGCCGGCGTGAGGCGCTGATCGAGCTGCTGCGCTCCGGCGATGGCCAATCGGTGATCACCGCCACCGACGCCGAGCAGGTCCCGGGCGCCGGGGAGCCTGACGTCCACCGGCTCGAGGTCCGTGACGGGCTCGTCGCGGAGATCGCGGTCCGCTGATGCCTTCATACCGACGTTCCCCGCGCTCGCTGGCGGTATCGCTGGAGACATTGGCCGACCAGTTGGCGCCGCACACACTGCTGGCCGACGTGCAGCGGATCTGGGCCGCCGCGGTCGGCGAACAGCTGGCCCGGCAGAGCGCCGCGACGGCCGAGCGCGGCGGCGTCCTGACGGTCTCGTGCGCCGACTCGATGTGGGCCCAGGAGCTCGATCTGATGTCCGTGCAGATCCTCGCCGAGCTGAACGCCAGGCTCCGTTCGGGATCAGTCCGGCGACTGCGCTGCGTGGCGGTCGGGCACGGTCGCTGAGCCCCGTCCGCGACGCCGTTGGGCGGTCGCTAGCAGATGCCCCCAAATTGTTACGATTTGCAGGATCTTTGTTACGAGTACAGACGTGTTTCCGGGGGCAGTATGTGCTATCCTTCACAACACAGATTCCTGACGCCCCGGCGCGCCGTAGCGTGGCGCGGGACCGGGGCGTCTCAACGTCACCGGAGGATCGTTGACCGACGACGAGAAGCGCCCGAGCACGGGCGCACAACCCAGTTATGACGCCCAGGACATCACGGTGCTGGAGGGGCTCCAGGCCGTCCGCAAACGGCCGGGCATGTACATCGGCTCGACCGGTGAGCGAGGCCTGCACCATCTCGTCTACGAGATCGTCGACAACTCCGTTGACGAGGCACTGGCCGGTCGCTGCGACGCCGTCTCGGTCACGATCCACCCGGACAACTCGGTGACCGTCGCGGACGACGGCCGCGGGATCCCGGTTGCGATCATGGAGAAGGAGGGCCGCCCGGCGCTTGAGGTCGTGCTGACCGTCCTGCACGCCGGCGGCAAGTTCGGCGACGGCGGCGGCTACAAGGTGTCCGGCGGCCTGCACGGAGTCGGCCTGTCGGTCGTCAATGCGCTGTCGGAGCACCTCACGGCTGAGGTCCGGCGCGACGGCCACGTCTTCCGTCAAAGTTTCACGCGGGGCAAGCCGGATGCCGACATGGTCAAGGGCGAGCCGACCACCGATCACGGCACGACGATCACGTTCCTGCCCGACCACGAGATCTTCGAGACGCTCGACTTGAGCTTCACGACGCTTGAGGAGCGGATGCGTGACACCGCGTTCCTCACCCGGGGCATGAAGATCTCGATCGTTGACGAGCGCGCCGAGGGACACAGCGTCGAGTTCCAGTACGACGGCGGGATCACCGACTTCGTCGCGTACCTCAACGAGAACAAGGACCCGATCCACAACAAGATCATTTCCTTCGAAGGCGAGTCCGCCGAGGGCGAGGGCGCCGTCGAGGTGGCGATGCAGTGGAACTCCTCGTATCAGGAGTCGGTCTTCTCGTTTGCCAACAACATCAATACGATCGAGGGTGGCTCACACCTCTCCGGCTTTCGCTCGGCATTGACGGGAGTGCTCAACCGTTACGCGCGTGAGCACGGGGAGTTGCGTGAGAAGGATCCGCCGCTCAGCGGCGAGGATGTCCGTGAGGGCCTCACCGCAGTCATCTCCGCCAAGCTCACCGACCCCCAGTTCGAGGGACAGACCAAGACCAAGCTCGGCAATCCCGGGATGGCCGGGTTCGTGCAGTCGGTCGTCAACGCCAAGCTGGCCGAGTTCCTCGAGGAGAACCCGCAGGATGCTCGCGCAGTGATCCGCAAGGCGGTGTCCGCGGCGCAGGCGCGCGCGGCCGCGCGCAAGGCGCGGGACCTGACCCGCCGCAAGTCGGCGCTGGAGAACTCGACGCTGCCGGGCAAGCTCGCCGACTGCTCGGTCAAGGATCCGTCGCTGGCCGAGATCTTCATCGTCGAGGGCGACTCCGCCGGCGGCTCGGCCGTGTCCGCGCGGGACCGCTCGACGCAGGCGATCCTGCCGCTGCGCGGCAAGATCCTCAACGTCGAGAAGAGCCGGATCGACAAGGTGCTGGGCAACAACGAGATCCAGGCGTTGATCACGGCGATCGGGACCGGCGTGCGTGACGAGTTCGACCTCGAGCGCGCTCGCTACCACAAGATCGTGCTGCTGACCGACGCCGACGTCGATGGCGCCCACATCCGCACGCTCGCGCTGACGCTGCTGTTCCGTGAGATGCAGCCGCTGATCGAGGCGGGCTACGTGTACATCGCCAAGCCGCCGCTGTACCGGCTGACGCGTGGCCAGAAGCATCGGTACATCGAACGTGAGTCCGAGCTCGAGGACATCCTGCTCGGCGACAAGTTCGAGAAGCTCGAGATCACCGACCAGCAGGGCAAGGCGTTCAGGCTGACCGACGCCCGCTGGAAGCGTTTCACGCGGCTGCTGCGCCAATACGAGGGATGGGCGTCGGCGCTGCGCGCGACCCACGGCCAGAGCGTGGTCTCGTTCATGCAGCAGGCGCGGCTGCTGGAGGAACAGATCACCGACGTCGACGGCCTGCTGCGTCACGTTGCGGAGCAGGCGGGCAACGGTGACGGCCACGCCTACCGGCTGTCGCTGATCGAACAGCGGCCGACCGAGATCGTGATCCGCACGCACGAGGCCAAGAGCGGGCTGGCGACGACCCACCACGTCCGTCGCTCGGCGCTGGAGGCCAACGAGTATCACCGTCTCGCCGATGTCCACCAGGATCTGGTGGCGCTGACCGGGACGCCGCCGTTCAGGGTCAGGCTCGGAGACCACGCGGCCGATGCGGCCGGCTTCGCCGAGCTGCACGAGCAGGTGCTTGAGCTCGCGCAGCGCGGAATCGACTACTACCGCTTCAAGGGCCTCGGCGAGATGGATGCCGAGGAGCTGCGCGAGACGACGATGGACCCCGCGACCAGGACGCTCGTGCAGGTCACGATGGACGACGCCGCGTCGGCCGACCGCGTGTTCTCGATGCTGATGGGTGACCAGGTCGAGCCCCGGCGTGCGTTCATCGAGGAGAACGCCCGCCTCGTCACGAATTTGGATATTTGATGGCTCACCTGGATCAGTATCGGCTCAACCTCCCACCCCACCACGATCGGGATGGGCTCACCACCCACCCCGCCACCCCAACTTT
>Ga0302184_10000044_pt1 | contig 93642 bp, 91 predicted proteins | sample I_Palsa_N3_3_FD_200233 | JGI IMG/M metagenome (GOLD analysis project Ga0302184, IMG submission 200233) | Peat permafrost microbial communities from Stordalen Mire near Abisko, Sweden - I_Palsa_N3_3 | ecosystem: Environmental > Terrestrial > Soil > Palsa > Peat permafrost | place: Sweden...
ATCCGGACCGCCTGAAACCATCACGCTGCTCGATCAGAGCACAACACCATTTGCCCGGACCGGCCGCGTCAACCCTGGCGCGGCCGCTCTGGTTCTCAACCGTTTATCCGGGGCAAGTAGCTAGTCTGCGCGAATGGTGAGCGACGAGGACGACGCGAGCGAGGCGAACGGTTGGAATCCGTGGTACGGCCCGCTCGCACTGCTCGTCGGTTTCGTCGCCTCGATCGTCAGCGGCGTGGTCGTCCTCGTGATCGGCCACGCGGCGGGCTCCCCACTCAACAATCCGACGCCCGCGGTCACGGACGTCGCGACCGCCTTCGAGGAGATCGGCTTCGTGCTGACCGCGCTCTGGATCGCCTCCTGGGTGGCGCGCCCGTGGCCGGCGCAGTTCGGGTTGCGCCGCCCGAGCGTGCGGATCTGGCAGGCCGCGCTCGTCGTGATCGTCGGCTATCTGACCTTCCTGCTGCTGTCGGCGCTCTGGACCCAGGTGATCCACGAGAACGCATCGGAGAAGTACCTCGTCAAGGACGTCGGCGCGCACTCGGGCGTCGTCGGCGTGCTCGCGTCCTGCCTCGTGCTCTGCGTGATTGCCCCATTCTGCGAGGAGTTCCTGTTCCGTGGCTTCATCTTCGGAGCGCTGCGCAACTGGCGCGGCCCGATCGTCGGCGCGCTGATCACCGGCGTGCTGTTCGGCGCGATCCACGTCGGCTCTGCGCCGCTGATCGACCTCGTGCCGCTGGGTGTTCTCGGCGTCCTGCTCTGCGGTATCCGCCAGCTGACGGGCTCGATCTACCCCGGGATCGCGCTGCACTCGCTCAACAACGCGGCGGCCCTCGTCGTCAATGCCGGCTGGAGCTTCGGTGCCTTCTGCGTCGTGCTGGTCGCCTCGCTTGCGTTGATCGCGCTGGTATTGGCGCTCGGCCAGCGCTCCCTGCGCCTGCAGCTGGTCTGATCAGGTGACCGCCCGCGAAACACTCGTCGAGGAACTGCGCCGGCACGCTCTGGTGATCGGCGACGTCGTGCTTACCAGTGGCAAGACGGCGTCATATTACGTCGACGCCAAGCGCGCGATCCTGCTGCCGGCAGGCTTCCTGGCGCTCGCCGAGCTGATCGCGAACCAGGCCCGCGAGTGGCGTGCGACCGCCGTCGGCGGGATGACGATGGGCGCCGACGCGCCGGCCTGCGCAGCGCTCGCCGGCGGCGTCAATTGCAAGGCCTTCTTCGTCCGCAAGGAGGTCAAGCAGCACGGCCTCAGCCGTCGTGTCGAGGGGCCGCTGCTCGAGCCCGGCGACCGCTGCATGGTGCTCGAGGACGTCGTCAGCACCGGCGGCTCGACGGTCGCCGCAATCCAGGCGCTGCAGGAGGAGGGCCACGAGATCTGCGGCGTCCTGTCGATCCTCGACCGGCTCTCCGGCGGCGGCGAAGCAATCGAAAGGGCCGCCGGCGGCGCCCCCTACGTTGCCCTCGCCACGATCGACGACATCTACCCCGAGCGCCCGCAATGAGCGAGGCCCCCAGCGTCTTCCGCCGCGACTCGGTCAGCTATCTGCACATTCCGGCCAAGGACACCGCGCGTTCCTCAGAGTTCTACGCGGCTGTCTTCAACTGGACGCTCTCCCAAGACCCCCAAAGTCCCAGCTTCACCGACGGCAGCGGGCACGTCATCGGCCGCTGGGTCACCGACCAAGAGCCCACAGGAGAGAACGGCATCCGCCCCTACATCTACGTCGACTCAGTCCACGCCATCCTCGAAAAGGCCAAGGCAAACGGCGCCGAGATAGTCCAGCCCCCCTACCAAGAGGGCAACCTTACGGTCGCAACACTCCGAGACCCAGCCGGCAACACCATCGGCATCTGGACCCAAGCCGCCGCGTAGTGACGCCGCCGGTCCGGGCCCGAGCCGGCACCCAAGCCGCCACGTAGTGAGTCTGCCGGTCCGGGCCGCCGAAGGCGGAGCCGGAGCCGGCATGCCCCCGCCAGGAGTCGAACCTGGATTTGCCGCTTAGGAGGCGGCCGTCTTATCCATTGGACTACGAGGGCGGACTGCCCGAGGATCTCACTCTTCGGCGTAGAGCGATTCGCGCGCCAGTTCCTCACCGGTCGGCGAGTAGAGACGTACCTCGAGCAGCTCGCCGCCGATGTCGTCGGGCGCGAGCAGCGTGAAGGCGTCGCCGCTGAGCTGGCACTCGTCGACCGTCAGCTCGCCGAGCTCGGCGGTGGCGACGACGCCGCCGCTCACCATCGCTCGACCCCAGATCAGCGTCATCGAAGCGACGGCGCCGTCCGCTCCGCGCCAGCCGCCGATCACCTCGTCGCAGAGGTCAAGCTGCCAGTCGGGGTTGCGCTCGGCGGTCTCCTCGGTGAAGTCTGCGTAGGCGGAGAAGTCGGTCGGCTCGCCGCCGTCGGTTGGCACCGAGTACATGACGTAGCCGTAGACCTCGAGACCGGCGGCGGTCGCCGCGGTGACGGGAATGTAGGTGTAGCCGTGCCAGCTACGATCGGGGTAGAACGACAGCACGCCGGGCTCGTCGACCGCTTCGAGCCGCTGCACGGCGACGAGGAACTCGGCTCGCAGGTGGTCGGCGAAGCGGCCGTGCGGTACCGGACCCTGCGGCGGCTCGGCGACGTAGCTTGGGACTGTCTGGCCTGTTGGCGGCATTACGGTCGCCGCGGAGAATACGTGCTTCAGCTGACTGCGTCGGGCTCTGCGACGTGCGCCGGCAGTCCGGCGGCGGTGTAGGCGTCGATCGCGTCGAGCGTCTCGGCCTCGAGCAGGGCATGCGCGAGCGCGTCGAGCTGCTCGCGGTGGGAGGACAGCAGCTGCGTCACCTCGCCCTCGGCCTCGACGATCAGCTGGTGGACCTCCTGGTCGATCTGGCGCTGCGTTTCGGCCGAGGTTTCGCTGACCCCGGGCAGCCAAGGGCCGGAGCCGTCGCTCGGCAGTACCGCGACCGGACCGATCAGCTCGCTCATCCCCCAGCGCCCGACCATCTGGCGCGCGATCTGGGTGAGCTGCTGGATGTCGGACTCGGCGCCGGTGGTGATCGTGCCGTAGACGAGCTCCTCGGCGACGCGGCCACCGAGCGCTACGAGGATCTTCCCCTGGAGGTCCTCGCGCGAGTACGAGACGACGTCGCTGTCAGGCGTCGAGAGGGTGACGCCGAGCGCGATACCGCGCGGGATGATCGAGACTTTGCGCACCGGATCGGCGCCCGGCGTGAGCATTCCGACGAGCGCGTGTCCCGCCTCGTGGTAGGCGGTGCGCTCGCGGTCGGCAGCGGCCAGCAGGATGCCGCGCGGCGCGCCGAGCATGATCTTCTCGAGTGCGTCGGTCAGGTCGGCCATCTCGACCTTGTCGTGATTGCGCCGTGCCGCGAGCAGCGCGGCCTCGTTGGCGAGGTTCGCGAGGTCGGCGCCGACCATCCCCGGAGTGCTCGCGGCAAGCGCCTCGAGATCGACATTGTCGGCGAGCGGGATGTGCTTCGTGTGCACCTCGAGGATCGCCCGCCGCCCGGCGCGATCGGGCGCCTGGACCGTGACCCGTCGATCGAAGCGCCCGGCGCGCAGCAGCGCCGGATCGAGCACGTCGGGGCGGTTGGTCGCCGCGAGCACGACGACCGCCTCGGTGCTCTCGAATCCGTCCATCTCGGTCAGGATCTGGTCGAGCGTCTGCTCGCGCTCGTCGTTGGCACCGGTGACGGAGACCGAGCCCTGGCGGGAGCGGCCGATCGCGTCGAGCTCGTCGATGAAGACGATTGCCGGCTCTGCGGCGCGCGCCTGGGTGAACAGGTCGCGGACGCGGGAAGCGCCGACGCCGACGATCGCCTCGATGAACTCCGACGCCGAGATCGAGAAGAACGCGGCGTGCGCCTCGCCGGCGACCGCGCGCGCCAGCAGCGTCTTGCCGGTGCCGGGCGCGCCGGAGAGCAGGACGCCGTGGGGCATCCGCCCGCCGAGCCGCGCGTAGCGAGTCGGGTCGCGGAGGAATTCGACGATCTCGCTGAGCTCGCTCTTGGCCTCGTCGATCCCGGCGACGTCGGCGAATGTGACCGGGATGTTCGTCGGATCGATGCGGCGCGCCTTCGAGCGACCGAAGTTGCCGAGCGCTCCCATCCCGCCACCGGCCTTGGCGGCGCGGCGGAAGATCAGGACGAAGATGCCGACGATCAGCAGCGTCGGGCCGAAGCCGAGCAGCAGCTCCTCCAGCAGCGACTCGGAGCTGGTCGGCGACGTCGCGTTGATCTCGACGTGCTCGCCCTGGAGCGCCGCGGTCAGCTGGCCGCTGTTCCAGAAGGCGGGTACCTGGGTCACGAACAGCGTCGTCGGCGTGGCGCTCTTCTTGTGCGGCGGGTAGCGCTGCTTGTGCTTGAAGCTGCCCTGGACGGCGTCGGCCTTGGCGCTGATCGAGCTGATCTCGCCGGCCTTGAGGTCGCCGAGGAAGACGCTGAACGGCACCGTGACACGCGGCTGCGTGGTGCTCGGCTGGACCAGCAGCAGCGACAGCCAGTTGAGCGCCAGCAGGCCGAGCACGAACCAGAGGAACCAGCGGCGGCGGTGCGGCGGCGGCGGCTTCTCGCCGGGCGGCGCGCCGCGCCCGTCCGGTGCCGGCCAGACGTGCCAGCCACGATGATCGCGCCCCAGCGGCGGGTGCGGCGCGCCGGCGGGTTGACCGCCGTCGCCGTCGCTGTCGCCGCCGGCCTGGAGCGCGGCGTTGTCGCCCGCCTCAGCCACTCGTGTCGCTCGCTGCGCCGTTGCGCGCCGGTGCCCCGAGCGCAGCGCCGAGCGCGCCGCCGAGGTCGCCGAGCCCAGCGACGTGGACGCGCGGCGGACGATCGAGGGCGAACAGGTGGGGTCGCATCGCCTCGTTGATCCGATCGGCGTAGGGCTGGCCGAAGCGCACGCCGAGGCCGCCGCCGATGATCACGGCCTCGACGTCGAGCAGGTTGATGGCGGAGGCGATTCCTGCGCCGAGCGCGCTGATCGCGCGGTCGATCAGCTTGTGCGTCAGCTTGTCGTCGGCCTCCAGCGCCCGCTGCCAGATGCCGCTGGTGAGCCTGTCGCGGCCGTGCTCGCGCATGATCTCGAAGAGCACGGTGGACTTGCCCGAATCGTGCAGCTTGCGGGCGTGGATCTCCATCGCCGCGCGGCCCGCATAGGCCTCGAGGCAGCCGCGGCGCCCGCAGGTGCAGCGCCGACCGTTCTGGCGGATCACCATATGGCCGATCTCGCCGGCGCCCTGGCGACCGGTGTAGAGCTTGCGGTCGATCACGATGCCGCCGCCGATGCCGGTTCCCCAGAAGACGCCGATCAGCGAGGTGTAGGGCCGTCCGGCGCCGAGCTCGAGCTCAGCGTTGGTCGCAACCTCGACGTCGTTGCCGACGGCGACGGGAACGCCGATCAGCGCCTCGAGCTTCGACGCAAGCGGGAACGAGCCGCTCCAGCCGGGGAGGTTGCGGGCGCCGCTCACGGTGCCGGTCTTCGGGTCGATCTCGCCGGGCGATCCGACGCCGACCCCGGCGAGGTCCTTCGTGTCGAGCGAGGCCGCGACCGCCGCCTCGCCCATGACGCCGGCCATCGCCGCGGCAACATCGGCCGGGCCGCCGCTGGTCGGCGTCGGGATCCGCGCGCTGCCCAGTACCTTCTGGCTTGCGTCGACGACGATCGCCTCGATCTTCGTGCCGCCGAGATCGATACCGCCGCGGAGCTCGCTGCCTGCCGGAGAGGCCATCGCTGATTCAGGTTAGCTGGCGGCGCTGCTCTCGGTCTCGAGCAGCAGCGTCACCGGTCCGTCGTTGACAAGCTCGACCTGCATCATCGCGCCGAAGCGTCCGCGCGCGGCGTCCAGCTGATCGCAGAAATGCTCGTAGAGCTCGAGCGCCTGCTCCGGCTCCGCCGCCGCGCCAAAGCTCGGCCTGTTGCCGCGGCGCGTATCGGCGTAGAGCGTGAACTGGCTGACGCAGCAGATCTCGCGCTCGCCGAGCGGCTCGTTCATCCGGCCGTCGGCGTCGGCGAAGATCCGCAGCGCGCGAACCTTCGCAGCGAGGCGTTCGGCGCAGGCGCGGTCGTCGCCGTGCGTCACACCGAGCAGGACGAGCATCCCGGCGCCGATCTCGGCGACCGTCTCGCCCGCGACGCTGACGCGGGCGGAGCTGACGCGCTGGACGACCGCCTTCACGCCGCGCGCAGCTCGATCGCCGCCTGCTCGGGGGCGACGCTGTTGAGGTGCACGCCGGTGCCGAGCTCGAGACCGGCGAGGCCGCTGAGTCGCGGCAGGATGTCGATCCGCCAGCAGAAGTGCTCGGCGCCGCGCGGTGCGGTGCGGATCCAGAGGTTGAGCGGCGGGCTCGTCGCGTGCAGCCGTGCCAGCCGTGACAGGGCGTCGTGCAACAGCGCGGCGCCGCTGGGCCCGTCGTCCTCGAAGCGGAGGCGGGGGCGTCGCGGCGCGAGCATCAGCTGGTAGGGCAACCATGACGCAAAAGGTGCGAGCAGGACCGCCTCGTCGTCGATCGCGACGATCCGTTCGCCGCGGCGTACCTCCTCCTGGATCAGGTCGCCGAGCAGGTTCCCGCCCATCGTCCGGGTCGCGTAGGCCGCGAAGCGCTCCCGCTCCCGCGCGATCAACGCCGGGACGAAGTCGAGCGCGTAGAGCTGGGCGTGGGTGTGGGGAATCGACGCTCCGCCCGCGTGTCCTTCGTTGACGCTGAGGTGGATCAGGGCGGCGGCGGCATGCTCACGCATCCGCAGCCGCCAGACCTCGACGGCGGCCGCCAGCTCCCCGGCGCCGAGCTCCGCGAGTGCGCTGACCGGCCGGCGGGAGTTGACGATCACCTCATGCGTGCCACTCGCCGGGAGTCGCGTGAACAGGTCTGCCCTGGCATCCGCGCTCGGGCCGCCCTGCTCGCCCGCGATCGCCGGATAGAGATTCTCGAAGACGCGGACGTCCCAGGCGCCGTCGTCCTCGCCCAGCGCGTAAAGCTCGGGCGGGGTCTGACTCTCGTTGCCGACCGCGAACGGGTCGGGCGGAGGGACCGTCGCCGAGCCGCCCGGCTCGGCCGCGACATGGATCGGTCGCGCCGCTCGGTCGGGGGCGATGATCGTCCGCAGCCCGCTGAGTGGGTCTACGCGGAGCTCAGGCACCGAGGTAGACGCGGATGTCGTGTTCCAGCGTGGTGTCCGAAAGGAATGGGCCGAAAGCGAAATAGACCTGCTGGCCGCTTCGGTTGTAGAAGTACGTCACCGGCCTGAAGTCGAATGAGGCCGGGGCCAGCACATTGGCGAGCAGGTGATTGATCGAACCGGAGCCGTCGAAGAAGCTCGGGTAGCTGACCGGGTGACCGCGCAGCCAACTCTCGCCGGCTCCCCTGCTCGATTCGTCGACATCGTCACCGATGAAGGCGACGGTCCGCGCGAAGTGTGGTGCGACCTCCTGGAAGACCGCTGCCTCCTGCTGGCAGGGAACGCACCAGGAGGCCCACTTGTTGACGACCACCGGGTAGCCGCGCAGCGCCTTCAGCTCGCGGCGGAATGCGGCGGAGTCTCCGCCGAGCAGCTTGTTGGCCTTGGTGTGCAGCGCCGCCAGCGCCGCCGGCGCACCTTTGTAGTCAGCGCTGAGCTGCGCGGCGCTTGGTGCGTCGTTACGGGCGACGGCGCCGCAGCCCGCGAGCACGAGCGCGGCAAGTGCGAGGACGGCGCGGCCTTTGCGCCTGCAAGCAACAGATCCGTGTCCCACGTGCGCTATCTTCCCTCATGTAACGCGGACGCCTATCTGGTTGGCTTCCACCGCGCCCGGCCAAACGCCGGTACGCCCAGCTGCTCCGATCGCACCAGCGACGCTTCTCCTTTGACGTCAGAGCCATCGATGGCCGAACCAAGCCCATTGGCCGCTAAGGCCGTTCCGAGCGATGCCGACATCGCTCGCGCTGAGGCGTTCACCCGCGAGCCCTACCTGCACCCAGGTGAGGATGCCGCGCTGGCGCTGGCGCTCGGTACGCCGCGTCGCCGCGCGCTCGACCAGGCGTTGAGCGAGCTCGACGCCGGTTTGAAGGTGCCCTCGCCGGCCTGGCGGCGCGACTTTTCACTGCTGCTCGGCCTCGAGCGCGTGCTCTCCGAGGACGAGCCGAAGCTCGCCGACAGGAAGACGCTGCTGTCGGCGCACCAGGTCGACGCCCTCTCGGGCACGCTCACCGCGCTGCTCGCCGAAGCACTGGCGCGCAATGGTGCCGGCAACGGTCACGCCAACGGAACGGTCACGCGCGATGTCCTTGCCGAGGCGGCGATCCTCGGCGACGAGGACGAGGATGAGGTCGTCGAGGTTCTGGTCGAGAGCGAGACCGAGGAGCCCTCGGACGCCGCCGATCTGGAGGAGGATGAGGAGCCGCTCGGCGACGACGAGGACGAGGATGAGGAGGAGTTCAGCGCCGCCGCCCCGGCGGACGAGGAGGAGGACGACGAGCCCGACGACCTCAACGAGGAGCTCGAGGCGGAGCTCGATCGCGCCGAGGCCGAGGCAGCGCTCGCGGGCTGGGACGAGGATCTCGAGGACGCCGAGATTCCCCAAGACGAGGAGCAGCTCGCCGAGCAGCCCGAGGACCCGAACGCGGCCAAGCGCTTCTGGTTTGAGCACGCGACCGGTGCCGGCAAGACAGTCGCCGCGCTCGGCTTCGTCGAAGCATCGCGCACCGGCGGCGTGCTGATCCTGACCCACCGGCGCAACCTCGTCGACCAGTTCAACGGCGAGCTGCGCGAGCGCGGCTACAAGAAGCGGATCAGCCCACCACTGCTCGGCGACCAGGACAGCCCGAACGGACCGGTCACTGTCGAGACCTACCAGTGGTTCGTCCGCAACGCCGGCCACATCTCGAGCGCCTACGCGATCGTGATCTGCGACGAGGCCCACACCGCGCTCGGCGAGAAGACGAGCGCCGCGATCCGCGCCTGGACCGGCCCGGTCTTCATCGGCATGACCGCCACGGGCGCGCTGATCGCACGCCATGTCACCGACCTCTTTCCGACGCAGACATCCCGATTCGATCTCGCGCAGGCCGCGCGACGGGGCGTCATCGCCCCACTGCGCTGCGTGCGTATCCCGCCGGGCCCGGGCGTTCGGACGATCGCCAAGGTGCCGCTGCGCCGGGGCGAGGTGGACACCGAGTTCGACCAGGAGATGCTCGCCGAGCTGCTCGACCAGACGCCGTTCAACGTCGCCGTCGCGAACCTCTACAAGGTGCGCTTCAACGGCGTCCCCGGTGTCGTCTACGCCGCGGGCGTGCGTCACGCCTACAACCTCGCCGAGGCCTTTCGGGCCGAGGGGTTGAAAGCAATGGCGGTCTCCGGCGAGACGCCGAAGCGCGAGCTGGCGAGCATCCTCGCCCGCTACGAGCGGGGCGATATCGATGTCCTGATCAACGCCCAGCTGCTCGCCGAGGGCTGGAACTCGCCGCGCGCGACGGTCTGCATCCACCTCGCCCCGACGGCCTCCAAGCGCATCTACCAGCAGCGGGTCGGCCGCGTGACGCGCCGCCACCCCGGTAAGGAGGCTGGCCTCGTCGTCGACTTCGTCCACCCGGCGACCAAGCACGATGACCCGGTTGTCACGCTGCACTCGCTGCTGGATCGCGACGTGTACCGCGGTGGTGCGATCGTCGTCGGTCCGGTGCGCCGTGGCCGCGGTCGCCGCGTGCGCGTCGAGCGTCGCGTGCTCCCCGTGTGCGCCGAGCCCGAGCGTCGCGCCGAGGTCTTCGAGCGGGAGCTCTGGCGGATCGCCGTCGAGCACCTCGACTACGGTGAGCAGCACGTCTGGGCGGCGCTCGCCGGCGCCCGCGTCCAGGCCAGCGGCTGGCGCCGCGCCCGGGCGATGCTGCACTTCGACCGCGACGGTGAGCTACGCCGCCGCTTCCTGATCACCGCCGTCCAGCGCAACAAGAACCCGCAGCTGCGGTTGAAGGCGCTGGCCGAGATCGCCGCTGCGCGCGATCCGGACGCGTTCGACACGGCGATCGACATCATCGGCAGCTGGAACCGCGAGGAGCGCCGCGAGGGCGCGAAGATCATGCTGCAGGCGATGGTCGACAAGCGGATCGGCCGCCGCGACCAGGCGAACGCCTGGATCTGGCGGATCGCCGAGTACACGCGCGAGGTGCACGAGGAGTACGCGGTGCAGCGTTGGCCGGAGACCAAGCGCCTGCTCGGCCTGCTGGTCAACTCCTCCGGTGCGGCACATGCGCGCAACGCCCGCCGGCTGGTCCACGCCTCGCGCAAGCAGGATCGGCGTCTGGCCGCGGCGTTGCTCGCTGCGGCGCTCGCCCACACCCCTGAGGCCGAGGAGGTGCTGCGCGCCGCGCGCACACGGATGGCGCGCAAGCCGCCCGCGCTCGCGCGCGAGCTGTCGCGCAACTTCCCCAAGCGGCGTGGCCGCGGCAAGCGCCGCCGACGGCGTGGAGCCCCGGGCGCTGGTGGCGAGGCGGCCGCCGGCGACGGCGCGCTGAACGGCAGGCATCGGCAGGGCGACGCCGTCGAGGCCGCCGGCGGTGTCGGCGGCAGCGAGGACGGCGGCGCGAGCCTGGATTAGCGGCGCCGGGCTAGGCGCCGAGGTGGACCTCGCCGGCGTCGAGCACGTGCCGGGCGGTGCCGGAGTCGACGAGCAGGTGGCCTTTGTCGTCGACGCCCCTGCCGACGCCCGTCCCGCCGTCCCATCGCAGCGGACGGCCGAGCAGTGCGTCGCGGGCCCGCCAGGCGTCGAGAACCTCGCTCGGCGACCGCTCGAGCCAGTGCTCGAGCGTCGCCAGGAGCCGTTCGAGCAGCGGCTCGATCGCCGAGCGCTCGAGGCCCAGCGTGCCGGCGCTGCCCGCCAGCTCCGGCGGTAGCTCGGCCACGCGCACCGCCACGTTGAGCCCGATCCCCACGACCGCCCAGGCCTCACGCGGCCGCGCCTCGACGAGGATGCCGCCGACCTTCCGCGGATCGCCCGTGCCTGGTTGGGGGAGTAGCACGTCATTTGGCCACTTGAGCAGCGCGCGCTCGCCGACGGCCTCGGCGACCGCGACGCCGGCGGCGAGCGACAGCAGCGGTGTCTGCTCCCCCGTTCGCGGAAAGGCGCGCAGGATCAGCGAGCAGAGCAGCGCGCTACCGGCCGGCGCATGCCAGCTGCGACCGTTGCGACCGCGACCCGCGGTCTGCTCGGATGCGGTGACGAGCGTGCCGTGCGGCGCGCCGGCGAGCGCGAGCGCCCGCGCGTCGGCGTTGCTCGAGCCGGTCTGGCGGCGATGGACGCGCGGCGAGCCGAGGCTCATCGAAACCGCAGCGTCACGACGTCATCACGCGACAGGCCCAGGCGTTCGGCGGCCGACGCGCCGTTGACCGCGAGCGCCAACGCCCCACGCGAGTCGACATAGGCGACGAGCTCGCCGGCCTCGACGTCGCCAAACGTTCTTCGCAGCGCCACCTTCGTCCGCTCGCCCGCGGTCTCGACGACGACATCCGCGGCCGCTTCGCCGGCGCCGACGAAGGCGACACCGGTGGCGTTGAGGGCGACGTTGCCGTAGCCGTCGATCGACAGTACACGGGCGACGAGGGCGTAGCCGCGACCGTCGGTGTCCGTCTGCTTTGCCGTCTGAGAACTGGCGAGCTCGACGAGTGTCCCCGGCTCGACCGACCGACCGAGCTCGGCGAGCGCCGACCCGTCGGCCAGCGCGGCGGCAACCGGGGCGAAGATGTCGCGGCCGTGGAACGTCGCCGAGACGGGGCTCAGCGCCTCGCTCGACGCCCCGACGTCGACGGCCTCGCGCACGCCGCCGAACAGCGCCGCGCCATCCAACAGCAGGCCGTTGTCGGGGCCGACGAGGAAGCGCGACTGCTGCTGCGTCGCGAGCGCGATCGCCCGGCGCGCGCCGCCGACGCCGGGATCGACGACCGCCAGGTGCACGCCGGCCGGCGTATACGGGAGCGCGGCTCGCAGCGCCAGGGCGCCCGCCCGAACATCGTGGCGCGCGATCCCGTGCGTCAGGTCGATGATCCGCGCGGCCGGGCAGCGGCGCGCGATGACACCGTGGCAGACGCCGACGAACTCGTCGCGGTAGCCGTAGTCGGACAGGAAGGTGATGACCGGAGCGCTCACGCGGACGGGGCGGCGGCCGGCGCCGCATCGGCGATCATGGCATCGATCAGGCCGGACAGGTCGTGCTGCTCGGCCTCGACGTGGGGCTCGAGGCCACGCTCGCGCAGGGCGGCGCTCGTGATCGGGCCGATCGAGACGATCCGCGTCGCAGCCGCGAGCGTTGCCTGGTCGAGCAGGAAGCGCACGGTCGAGGCGGACGTGAAGGTCACGTAATCGGCCGAGGCGAGCGCTGCCGCGCTCGCCTCGCCGATGGTTTCAGCGACCGTGTCGTAGAGCTCGACCTCGACCACCTCGGTGCCGCGGGCGCGCAAGCCTTCGGGCAGCACGTCGCGGGCGCCGGCGGCGCGGGCGACGAGGGCGCGGCGCGGCGCGGCGAGCGCCGAAAGCGCCTCGAGCAGCCCCTCGGCGACGTAGCGCTCGGGCACGATGTCGGCGCTGACGCCGTGCCCGAGCAGCGCGCCCGCCGTACCGGGGCCGATCGCGGCGACCGTCATGCCGGCGAGCGCGCGGGCGTCGAGGCCCTGATCGGCGAGCCGCTCGAACAGCAGCTCGACCCCGTTGGCGCTTGTCAGGCAGAGCAGGTCGAAGCCCTGGAGCGGCGGCAGCTCGACCGTGCGCGGGACGATCCGGATCGCCGGCGTCTCGCTGACCTGGGCGCCAAGCGAGCGCAGGCGGGCTGCGAGCGACCCGGCCTGCGCGCGGGCGCGCGTGACGACGACGCGCCTGCCCGCCAGCGGCCCGCTGGCGACCCAGGCGAGCTGGGCGGCGAGCTCGCAGACGTCGCCGACGATCGTGACCGCCGGAGCGCGCACGTTGTGCGCCGCGGCCTCGGTCGCGATCGTCGCGAGCGTCGCGACGATCGCGCGCTGCTCGGGCAGCGTCCCGCGTTCGACGATCGCGGCCGGCTGCGTTGGTGCGCGGCCGGCCGCGATCAGCCGCTCGGCGAGCCGCTCGAGCTGGCGGACGCCCATGTAGAAGACGAGCGTGCCGGGAAATGCGCCGAGCGCCGGCCAGTCGAGCGTGAGCTCGTCCTTCGTCGGATCCTCGTGGGCGGTGACGAGTGCGACGGCGCTCGCGAGCCCGCGGTGCGTAACGGGAATGCCGGCGTAGGCGGCCGCCGCGACGCCCGCGGTGATCCCCGGAACAACCTCGAAATCGATCCCGGCATTGCGGATCGCGAGCGCCTCCTCACCGCCGCGGCCGAAGACGAACGGATCGCCACCCTTGAGGCGCACGACGAGCTTGCCGGCTCGCGCCTGCGCGAGCATCAGCTCCTCGATCTCCTCCTGCGCGACCGATGGCCCGCCGCCCTCCTTGCCGACGTAGCGCAGCTCGGCGTCCTGTCGGGCGCCGGCAAGCGCCTCCGCCGGGATCAGGCGGTCGTAGAGGATCACGTCGGCGGCGGCGATCAGCTCGAGCGCGCGGACCGTCATCAGTCCCGGATCGCCGGGGCCGGCGCCGACGAAGCAGACGCGGCCAACCCAGCCGCTCATTCGAGCAGTTCCTCGGCGCCGACGCTGAGCAGCCGCGCCGCGACCGCTTCGCCGAGCGCGACCGGCTCCTCGCCGCGCAACACGTCGCGGGTCCAGGCCGACCCGTCGGCTCGGCCGACGAACGCCCGCAGTTCGAGCAGGCCGTCGGGCAGCGACTGCGCGTAGCCGCCGATCGGCGTGTGACAGCCCGCTCCGAGGGCGCTGGCGAGCGTGCGCTCACACAGCAGCGCCTGCTCGGTCGGCGCGTGGCGCAGAGCGGCGATCGCCGCCGCGACCCGCTCGTCGCCGCTGCGGGCCTCGATCGCAAGGCTGCCCTGCCCGACCGCCGGGATCAGCTCATCGAGCGCCGCGCCCGGCGGTCGTCCAAGCCGCTGCAGGCCGGCACAGGCGAGGACGATCGCGTCGAGATCCTCCGTGCTCAGCCGTCGCAGCCGCGTGTCGACGTTGCCGGCGATCGCGACGACCTCGAGGTCCTCACGCAGTGCGCGCAGCTGCGCCTCGCGGCGCAGGCTGCTCGTGCCGACCCTGGCGCCGTGGCGCAGGGCGGCGAGCGATGCCGCGCCGCAGAGCGCGTCCCGGGCGTCGACACGCGCCGGCGCGCCGGCGATCTCGAGGCCGTCAGCGAGCGTTCCCGGAAGGTCCTTGGCTGAATGCACGGCGAGGTCGATCTCGCCGGCGACGAGCGCGTCCTCGATCCGGTCGACCCAGCGGCGCTTGTCCTCGGCCGGCGCGTCACCCCCGTCGCCGCTGGTGCGAAGCGCGACCAGCTCCACCGGCCCGGTTATCGCGCCGGCCACCAATCCGGCCTGCGCGAGCGCCAGCGGGCTCGCGCGCGTTCCGAGCTTGAGCGGCCGGTCACGCGTGCTCATAGATCGGCGCCACGCGCCGCCAGGGCGTGGCGAGCGCCCAGATCAGGCCGGGCGCCCCGCGCCAACCCGCGCCCGAGGCCCAAGGCGAGGACAGCCGCCCGGCGGGCGGCTCCCGCCGCCCTCACGCGCCGCGGTCGCGCCGCAGCGGGCGCACGTTGCCGGCCCCCTGCCATGAGGCGCCGGCGGACTCGACGGTCGACGCGGCCTCCTCGGCGGTTGGCTTGCCTGGCGCTTTGGCGTCCGGGGCCTGCTGCGCGAGGTCGAAGAGCTCGCTCAGCACCTCGATCGCGCCGTGGCTGCGGCCGGGATCAAGCGCCTTCAGGCGGACCGTCGGCTCGTGCAGCACGCGGGCGGCAACCGCGCGCGCAAGGGCTTCGATCCGGGCGAGATCGGCGGGCGAGGCGGACTCCCAGCGCGACGCGTTATCGGCGAGAACCTGCGCGACGATCTGATCGCCGCGCGCGCGCAACGCCGCGATCGTCGGGCGCACGTCGAGCTGGCCCAGCCAGCCGGCGAAGCGGTCGATCTCCTCGGCGATCAGCTGCTCGGCGCGGGGAATCTCCGCCGCACGGCTCGAGAGGTTGCGCGCCACGACCGACTGGAGATCGTCGATATCGCGCAGCGTGACGCCGGCGAGCTCGGCGCAGGCGGCCTCGACGTCGCGCGGCACGGCGATGTCGATCAGCAGCAGCGGGCGCCCTTCGCGCTCGGCCATCACGAGCTCGAGCTCGTCGTAGCCGACGATCGGGTGTGGCGATGCGGTCGATGCGAGGACGATGTCGGCCGCGCGCAGCTGGTCCGGCAGGTGGTCGAGGCCGACAACCGCACCGCCGAAGCGCTCGGCCATCGAGCGGGCGCGGTCGGCGTGGCGGTTGGCGACGAAGATCGTCCTGACCCCGCGCGCGGCGAGCGCCTCCGCCGTCAGCTCGCTGGTCTCCCCGGCGCCGATGATCACGACGTGGCGCCCCGCGAGCTCGCCGAGCAGCGAGTCGGCGAGCTCAACCGCGACCGAGGAGAGGCTCACATGGCTGTCGGCGAGCGCCGTCTCGTTGCGAACGCGCTTGCCGGTGTGCAGTGCGGCGGTGAACAGCCGGTTGGTCATCGGGCCGGTGCTGCCGGCGCTGAGCGCAGCCTCGTAGGCGCGCTTGACCTGACCCTGCACCTCGTGCTCGCCGAGGATCATCGAGTCGAGGCCCGCGGTGACGCGGAACAGCTGGCGCGCGGCGTCGCAGTTGCGCGGCGCGTAGCTGAGCTCGGCGAGCTCGGTCGGCCTGATCCCCGCGTGCCGCGCAAGCTGGGCCAGCGCGGCGCCTTCGGCGGCGACCGGGTCGTCGCTGACGAGGTAGAGCTCGGTGCGGTTGCAGGTCGAGATCGCGACGGCCTCGCGAACGGCGTCGTCGCCGCAGAGCGCGACGGTGAAGTCGATCGCCTGCTGGGTCGTGAACGCCGCTCGCTCACGCAGTGCGACCGGCGCCGCCTTGTAGTTGATGCCGAGGCAGAGCAGCTCATCGCGCCCGTGCGCGCTGTCCAGCTCGGTCCGGCGCGACGGGCTCACCCGTCGTCCTCCTCGCCGCGCTGGCGCTGCTCGACCCGCTCGGTCAGCTCGGTCAGCGTGCGCTCGCTGCGCGTCAGCTTGCTGGCCATGATCGCGACGTAGATCAGGACGATCAGGAAGAAGGCGATGTAGGCGCCCGCGACGTAGGGCCCGGCGGTGTGCAGCGGCAGCGGTGCCATCAGCTGGGGCTTCCGGCGTGCGTCAGCGACGGGGCGGCGCTGCGGCGCACCGGCTGCGCGTCGTCCTCCTCGCCGAGCAGCCCGCGCAGCCGGCGGATCTGGGCGGCGACGTGCTTCGCGGTCATCTCGAAGCGCCAGAGCGTGACCCAGAGCAGCGTCATGCTGATCATCGCGAGGTAGAACACGACCTGCATCCGACCGGGCAGGTTGCCGTTGATGTTGCTCAGCGTGCGCGGGTGGACATAGCCCGGCGCGAGGCGGACGACGATGAAGCAGATCGGGACGAAGGCGCCGGCGGTGACGGCGAAGACCGAGGCGTAGCGGGCCTGGAGCTCGGGATCCTCGATCGCGAAGCGCAGCGGCTGGTAGGTCGCGTAGAGCAGCATCACGAGCAGGAAGGACACGAGCGTCGGGTCCTGCCAGACCCACCAGTGTCCCCAGGCGCCGCGCGCCCAGATCGAGCCCGTGATCAGCACCGTCACGCCGAAGATCAGCGAGATGTGGATCGCGACGTAGGAGCGCATGTCCCAGCGCGAATCGCGCGTGCGCAGGTGCATGATCGCCATCAGGCCGGCAGCGACGAAGCCGCAGAGCGTGAGGATCGCGAGCGGAACGTGGACGTAGAAGATCTTCTGCAGGAATCCAAGGTAGGCGTCGTTGGGCGCCCAGTACAGGGCGGCCACCAGCGTCAGCGCGACGGACGCTGCAGTGATGAGCGAGAGGGGCCGTAGCCCCTTGCCGTACATCGGATCAGTCCTCCAAGAGGAAGTCGAATAGCGCGAAGGCAATCAACCCGAAGATCGCATCATAGAGCGCAAGCACCAACGGCCACCGCACAGCGACGCCGACCGCCTCAGGGTAACGGAAGAGCGGCGCGGTCCAGCCGGCGACGCAGATCAGCACCGGCACGAGCAACGGCAGCGACATCAGCGGTCCGATCAGATCGCGCGCCTGCGTGCGGACGGCGAGCGCCCCGACCAGCGCGCCGATCACGGCGATGCCGAGATTGCCGAGCGCGAGCACGCCGAGCAGGCCGGGGAACGCGTTCCACAGCGACGGCTCGAGCAGCAGGATCGCGAAGGCCGGCACGGCGACGAGCTCGACGATGGCCATGTAGACGAGCAGCACGAGGATCTTTGCGACGAGCATCGTGCTGCGCTCGGCCGGCGACAGCAGGAAGCCGTCGAATCCGCCCTGTTCGGCGTCGGCGACGTAGATCCGATTGATCCCGAGCAGCGCGGCGAGCAGCAGCGTGACCCAGAGCACACCACTCGCCAGGTCCGAGCTCATCTGAAAGACGTTGAGGCCGAAGTGGAAGAGGACGAACGTCGTCACGGCGAACAGGCACATCGCCGGCAGCGACTCGAAGGTCCGCAGCTCGAGTCGCAGCTGCGCGCGCAGCAGCGCGACGACAACGGTGGCGCTGCGCGGCCGGCTCACCGGTAGAGCTCCGCGACGGCCGCATCGTCGAGCTCCGCCGGAGCGCTGAGGAAGGCGGGGCGGCCGCGGATCAGGCCGAGCACGAGGTCGGCCTCGGCGAGCGCCGCCGCCGGCTCGTGGCTGACGAGCACGCGAGCCTTGCCCGAGCTGCGCCCGATCAGCGGCTCGACGATCTCGCGTGCGGCGGGGTCGAGGTTCGCCAGCGGCTCGTCGAGCAGCAGCAGATCCGGCGCGTGCAGCAGCGTGCGGCAGACGGCGACGCGTTGGACGAGGCCACGCGAGAGCGTCCGCAGCGGCTCGTCGGCGCGCCGCTCGAGCGCGACGGCGGCCAGCACCTCGCCGATCCGCTCCGCCGCTACCCCGTGCAGCGCGCCGTGCAGTCGCAGGTTCTCGCGTGCCGTCAGCTCGCGGTAGAGCATCGGCTCGTGGCCGAGCAGACCGATCCTGCCGCGGACCGCCCAGCTCTCGCCCGGAAGCGGATGGCCGAGCACGGAGAGCTCGCCGGCGTGCGGGCGCAGCAGCGTCGCCAGCACGCGCAGCAGGGTCGTCTTGCCGGCCCCGTTGGAGCCGAGCACCGCGAGCGTCTGGCCCTGCTCGAGCGTGAGCGTGACGTCGGCAAGCGCGATCCGCTCGCCGTAGCGGCGCGTCAGTCCACGCGCCTCGAGCGCACTCATGGCGCCAGCCCCGGCGCGACCATTCCGATCGCGATCACCGCCCGCGGGCCGTCGCCGCGTACAGCGCGAAGCAGTCTGGTGCGGCGTTGCATTGGCTCTCTCGACGGGCTCGACTCGCGCGGCGCAGGCCGCCAACATACCCCCTGGGAGCGCTTGCCCGGATTCCCGATCGGTGTGCCGTGCCGCTGCCGTCGCCGGACGCTAGGATGCAGCCACCCGAGCAGAGAGGCAGCAGGCGCAATGGCGCACCCAACTTGGTCCACCTGGACGATCGACCCCGCCGTAATCGCATTGGTGCTCGGTGCCGCGTGGCTCTATGCGAATGCCTACCGGCGCGCCCAGCGCCACGCCGGCCGGCGTGGTCCTGGAGTCGGCCACTGGCTGCCCTACAGCCTGGGCCTCGCAATCATCGCGATCGCCTTGATGTCGCCGCTCGATGCGATCGGCGACGGCTACCTGCTGTCGGCGCACATGCTCCAGCACATCCTGCTCCAGGACGTCGCTCCGGCCCTGCTCGTCCTCGGTCTGCGCGCCCCGATCCTGCCGCTCGGCCTCGGTAAGTGGGGGCTGCGCCAGGTCGCGCCGGGAGGCCGCCTCGGCAAGCTGATCGCGTTCGTCACGAGCCCCTGGGTCGCGCTGCCGCTGTGGGCCGCGGCGACCTGGTTCTGGGCGATCCCCTCAATCTTCGACTACTCGGCCGGGCACCCGTTCGTGCACGCGCTCGAGCACGCGACGCTCTTCTACACGGGCCTCGCGATGTGGTGGCTGATCATCGATCCGCTGCCCTCCGCGCGCCGCACGCCGGGCCCGCGGCGCCTCGCCTACCTCGGCTTCACGCGCCTGGCGAGCGCGTTCGTCTGCGTGCCGCTGACCTGGCTCGCCCATCCCGAGTACGCGCGCTACATCGATGCGCCGCACGTCTACGGGATCAGCGCGATCACCGATCAGCACCTCGCCGGCGCGGGAATGTGCTTCCTCGAGTTCCTGATCCTCGGCATCGCGATGGCAGCCACCTTCCTCAGCTTCCTCAGCCGCGACGAGCAGCTCGCAAACGCGCGCGACCGCATCAGCAGCGGCGGTCACCTACCGGCGGGTTAAGCGGACCGGGGGGCGCATGCGCCCCCCGGCGGATCGGTGCATGCACCGATCCGGGCCCCGGCGCATGCGCCGGGGCCAACACCAAACGAGCCCCCTAGTAGCCGTTTGACGACGACGGCGGCTTGGTGATCGCCGCCCCGCTCGGGCTGACGACGTAGAAGCCGCCCTGGTCCTCGCCCGTCGTCTGCCCGGCGCCGCTGTCGCTGGCGAAGTAGTAGAGCGGGTGGCCGTCGTAGGTGACCTGCTTGACGCCGCCGCTGCGACTGATCGTGCCGAGGTCGCTGGACTTCGCGGAGCCCTTGGCCTTCGGCGCGCCCTTCGTGGTGAGCGGCGGCCAGATCGTCGCGCAGCTGCCGCTGCAGGTCGACTTGTCCTTCGAGTCCTTCTTGTCCAGGTAGAGCGTGTGACCGTTGGGTCCGACGAGGATCGTGCCAAGCCGGGTGCTGCGGGTGCTGATGACCGCCGCTGAGCTGGCGCTATGTGCGCTCGACGCGGCGGCGACCGCGACGGACGCCCCGAGCATGAGGCCTGCGATCGCCAGCAGTGTTGTGAGCCGTTTCATCGGTTGCTCCAGACTTTGGGGGATTGCCTTTCACTGCCAAGACACCGGGGCGGGGATTCCTCCACCGCCGCAAGATCAGCGCGACTTGCTCTCGCCGAAGCGCTCGAGGCCATCGTCGGGGATCGGCTCCCAGACGGCGGCGTAGTCGACGAACGTGCGCCAGGCTGGACGGACGCCCGGATCGCCGTCGAAGGCGGCCATCCTGATGCTCATCTGGCTGTGGTCATCCGGGTTTCGGCTGAACAGGTGCGAGCCGCAGACGCTGCAGAAGCACTTCTCGAAGCCGCCATCGGGATGGCGCCAGGCGGTGACGAGCGGCTCGCCGGCGAGCAGGTGGAAGGTGTTGCCGTCGACCCGTGCCTGCGCCGAGGCGGCGTTGCCGGTGCGCCGCTGGCAGCGCGTGCAGTGGCAGTAGCCGGCTTCGTGGGCCGGCTCGTCGAGCTCGAAGCGCACACCGCCGCAGCCGCAGCGACCCGTTGTCGAAGGTGACGTCATCACCACGATTCTCGCACGTCACTCCCCGACTGCCTGCCAGTCCGGTGGATCGGGCAGCGCCCAGACCGCGAGCTTCGTCGTCCGCCCACGGACCTCGAAGTCGTCGACGAAGACGATGTCGTCGGGCGGACGCTGCATCCGCTCACGCGTGCTACCGGAGATGAACAGCATGTACGGCGTGCCCTTCGTCATTCCCTCGAGCCGCGAGGCGGTGTTGGTCGTGTCGCCGAGCGTCGTGTACTCGACGCGTTGCTCGGAGCCGACGTTGCCGCACATCACGGGACCGCTGTTGAGGCCGATGCCCATGCGAAAGCCCGCCGGATGGCCCTGCTCGTGCAGCCAGGCATTGAAGCGCCGCAGCCGCGGTCCGTACATCTCGCGCGCGGCGGCGAGTGCGCGGTCGGCGTGGTCGGGCTGGTCGAGCGGCGCGCCGAAGGCGGCCATGATCCCGTCGCCCATGTAGGAGATCAGCGTGCCGCCGGCATCGAGGATCGCCTCGGTCATCTCGTTCAGGTAGAAGTTGACGGCGTCGATCACCTTCGTCGGCGGCTGGTGCTCGGAGAAGCTGGTGAAGCCGCGCAGGTCGCTGAACAGCAGCGTGCAGTCGCGCTCCTCGGCGCCGAGCCGCAGGTTGTCGTCGGTCCGCGCCAGCACCTGGTCGACGACGTCCCCGGGCACGAAGCGGGCGAAGATCTGGTGGACGCGCTGGCGCTCGAACGCCTCGCCGATGTAGACGACCGCGAGCGTCCCGAGCGTCGCGAGGATCAGCGCCGCGAGCGGGTAGGTGAAGGCGACGATCGTGCCGCTGTCGAAGGCGATTTGCACGGCGAGCGTGAAGATCGCCGCGAGCACGAGTGCGAGCGCCAGCGAGCGGGTCACCGCGAGCCGCAATGTCGTCAGCGGGATCACGCCGGCGAACAGCAGGACCAGCGCGATGTTGATCCAGCCGGGGTTCTCGCGCAGCGGCAGACCGGCGAGGATCGTGGCGGCGGCGTTGGCCTGCAGCTCGGGCCCGTCCATCAGCTCGTTGCCTGACGTTGGGGTCGTGTGGAGGTCCTGCAGGATCGATGCTTCGGCACCGATCACGACGACCTTGCCGCGGATCGCACAGCCGCTCAGATCGCCGGCGTACGCGCTCCAGTAGGAGATCGCGCAGACCGTCCCCGGCGGCCCGGCGTAATCGATCGGCACGGGCGCCTGCGTCCCGGCGAACAGTGAGGGCGACACGCTTGCGCCTGTCAGCTTCTCGACGATCGCCGTCGGAAAGGTCACGAGCTTCTGGAACGAGTACTGCATGTCGCGAATGACGCCCTGCGAGTCCGGGATGACGGTCGAGTTGCCGACACTCGCGCCGAGCTGCTTGAGCAGCGCCGGACCACCGAGGACCGGTGTGGTGCCGTTGCTGTAGACGAACGTCGTCGCCAGGACCATGTTGTGTGCCCTGCCGACCGCCTCGATCAGCGCGTCGTCGTCGCGCGCATCGGTCGGCGCGTCGAAGGCGACATCGAAGGCGATCACCTTCGCCCCGGCCTTTGCCAGGTTGTCGATCACCTGAGCGTCATAGCGCCGCGGAAATGGCCACTGGTAGACAAGGCCGTGCTGGTGAAGCTGATTGAACGTGGCGGTGTCAATCTGCACCGCGACGAAGTTCTTGACCAGTGAGCGATCGGTGCCGCGGATCGAGAAGCGCGTGTTGACAGTCTGCGATTCGAGGCTGTACAGCGTGCCGGTGGCGTAGGCGATGACACCAAGAACTCCCGCCACGACCGCCACCGCGATCAGCAGCACCCGCTTGCGTCGCCGCCAGGCGCTGCGCCCCATGGCTAGGGCTTCACCCGGGCGTTCGGCGTGTGCCCCTCCACAGTGGCAACGATGCTAATCGCAGGCCGGACAACGCGGGGCTACGCAATTTTACGTACTACTCCGGTAGCTGACGCGATCCCAGATGTATCCTCAGCGCCTGAGGATTATGGGGAGGCTACGACCGTCGAGGGGGCTCGGCCGGATAGGCCGTCGTCGCGCTGCGCTCCTGGCGCTCGTGATCGGCCTCGTACTCGCAGCATTACCGGCCGTCGCGTCGGCCAGCAGTGCGCTCTGGGTTACCCAACGAACGACCACAACGCCTTCGAGCAACGTCCTCGCTTTCACCGTCGGTCCGCTGGACGACATCCTCTCGGCACCGGTCGGTGCGGGCACGGGCGGCAGCGACTCCTACGGGATCGCGGTCACGCCCAACGATCAATACGTCTACGTCACCAACGACAGCGCCGAGAGCTCGATCTCCGAGTACTCCGTCGACCCTGCGACCGGGGACCTCACACTGCTGAACCCCGCGACCGTACTCGTCGATCCGAGCGCCGCCGGCGCCGACCCCGAGACGGTCGCCGTCGATCCCAGCGGCAGCTGGGCATTCAGCGCGAATGAGGGCATCGGCTCGGTCAGCTCGTTTCGAATCAACCCGACGACCGGTGTGCTGACACTGGAGAACGAGTTCTCGACGAGCAGCAGCCCGTCGCTGACGCTTGACAGGCCGACCGGGCTCGCGGTCGATCCGAGCGGCAACTACCTCTACGTCACGGACTACACAGCCGGAGTCATCGCGGAGTTCGACATCGACACGACGACCGGCGCGCTGACGCCGATGAGCACACCGAGCATCGAGATGCCGGAGGCCAGCGGCGAGGACGCGCCGGCGCCGATCCGCATCACGACCGCGACGATCGGCTCCTCGAACTACGCCTTCGCCACGGACGCTGCGAACAACCAGGTCGTCGAGTTCACGATCGACCCCTCGACCGGTGAGCTGTCGCAGGCGACCTGGCCGAGTCCTAACAACCCCGGCACCTACCCGACCGGGAGCGTCAGCACCGACAGCGGTCCCGTCGGTGTCACCGTGAACACAAACACCTCGGGCGATCCATACCTCTACGTCGGCGCCGACAGCGTCGACGAGTTCGACATCGACCCGAGCAGCGGCGCAATCTCCCCAGGCAACTTTGTCGCCGACAGCGGTGGGACCGCCTCCGGCGTCTCGATCGCGCCGGACAACGACGAGCTCTACGCGGGAACCAACAGTCAGCTCTCGCTCTATTCGATCGCCGCCGATGGCACGATCACCGCGGACGGGACCCCCACCTACGCGGCCGGCGACGGCCCATCGACGCCGCTCGCCGCGAACCTGCCGAGCGCGCCGAGCGCGCCGGCGACACCGGTCGGCGGCGCGATCAGCCAGCTGCCCTATCCAAACGATTGCGTGACAACGGACGCCTATGGCTGCAACACGGTGCTGTCCTCCGTGACGCCGACGGTGTCCCTGTACGACAGCTATCAACCGGTCCTCAGCCCTGATGGGAGGTTCGTCTACGACGTCGCGCCGGGCGGGGACCTGGCCATCTTCTCGCGCAATGCGAGCACCGGCGCGTTGACCTACGTCAGCTGCATCAGCGGCGGCGGCGACTGCGGCGCCGGCGACGACGACATCCACGGCATGTCCGGTCCGCAGGAGATGACGATCAGCCCCAGCGGCACGAGCGCCTATGTCGTGACGAGCGACGGCGGCGACGGTGCACTCGTCGAGTTCTCGCGCATCACCTCGACGGGGCAGCTCAGCTGGCAGGGCTGCTTCAGCCGCACCGACTCCCACTGCACCGCCTCGGTCGGCCTCTCGAACCCCTACGGCGTGACCGTCAGCCCCGACGGCAAGAACGTCTACGCGACCTCGAACGATCCGAGCTCTCCCACGGTGGCCGACGATGATTCCTCCGTCGTCGAGTTCTCGCGCAACACGTCGACAGGCGCCCTCACAGCTCTCGCCGCCCCCAATAACTGCATCACGACCAATAGCACCAACCCCGGCGGCTGCGCAACCGTCGCGCCGGCGGGCGACTCCGGCGACCTCCTGTATCCCCTCACGGTCGCCGTCAGCCCCGACGGCGACGACGTCTACGTCGCCGCCGGTGGCACCGGCTACGGCGGCGATGTCTCGGAGCTGTCGCGCAATCCGACGACCGGGGCGCTCTCGTTCATCCCCGGCAGCACGTGCATCACGACCGGCGCCACGGACTACCCGAACTGCACGACAACGAACGCGATCGGCTTCGACGGCGGCACCGAGGATCTCGCGATCACCCCCGACGGCAAGAGCGTGTACCTCACCGCGTTCGGTGACAACGGCGTGATCGAGCTGAGGCGCGACCCGACCACGGGGGTGCTCACGCAGCTCGCACCGCCCAACGCCTGCCTCGCGGAGGAGACGAGCCCGTCACCCTCACCGCCGGGGGTGTCATGCACGCAGCCGCCCTACCCGCAGCAGCACGGCACCGCCGGCGCGCTCGGGGTCGCCGTCAGCCCCGACGGACTCGACGTCTACGTGTCCGGGGCCGAGGACAACGCCGTCACCGGCTACAGTCGCGATCCGAGCACCGGCGTGCTGACGCCACTGCCGCTCGCGCTCAGCTGCATCACCGGCGGTGCCGAGTACACGGCTGGAACGTGTCCCCAGTACAACGCGAACGGCCTCTACGGCCCGCGCCGGCTGGCGGTCAGCCCCGATGGCAACAGCATCTACGTGGCCAACCAGGCGGGCGACAACGGGATCGGCGGCGACGGCGTCGTCGAGCTGGCGCGCCAGCTGCCGGCCGACCTCGCCCTGAGCGAGAGCGGCGCGCCGAGCAGCGCGACCGTTGGTGGCCAGATCACCTACAGCTACACGGTCACGAACAACGGCCCGGCAGCCGCGTCCGGTCCGACGCTGACGGTGCCGCTGGCGAGCCAGCTCACCTACGTGTCGGCGGCGAGTTCTCGTGGCAGCTGCTCCGGCACCACCACCATCACCTGCAACCTCGGCGCGATGGCGGACGCCGCCACTGCCACGGTCACGGTCACCGCCAACCTGGCGAGCACGGGAACGGCGGCCGTCACGGCCAACGTCGCCGACGTGCTCGACACGAACAGCTACAACAACAGCGTCACGACGACGACGACGATCAACGCGCAACCCGCGAAGACGCCGCAGCAACCGGCGCAGCCGCAGCTCGCCGCCCCCGTTCTCGATCAATCGACCGACGTCGCGCCGGTGACCGGCCAGGTGCTGATCGAGCTGCCGAACTCGACCACCTTCATCCCGCTGTCGCAGGCCGAGAACATCCCGATGGGTTCGCTGATCAACGCGACGAACGGCGCCGTGCAGATCACCGTCGCGCTGCCGAACGGGACGACCGAGACCGCCGAGTTCTACGACGGCGAGTTCGTCGTCACGCAGAACGCCGGCGGCCGCGTGTTCGAGACGCTGGCCGGGGGAAGCTTTGCCGGTTGCCCGGCGCCGGGGAGGAAGAGCAGTGCGGGCGCGAAGAAGAAGGGCGCGTTCGAGCTCGCCGCCGAGCTGCTCGCGTTCGCGAAGAAGTCGAAGACCACGGTCGTCCGCGAGCTGTGGGGCAACGGGCACGGTGACTTCACGACGAAGGGGCGCTACGGCTCGGCCGCGGTCAGCGGCACGATCTGGCTGAGCGAGGACCGCTGCGACGGGACCTACTTCAAGGTCACGAAGGACACGATCGTCGTGACCGCGAACGCGAGGCCGAACAAGCACCACAACCTGAAGCAGGGCCAGAGCTACCTCATCCTGGCGCCCGGGTTCTGAGCGCGGCGAGCGAACGTTCCGGCGCGCCGCTGCTCGTGTCGGGCGAGTCTAGGACCCCCTAAACCCCGCCCAGCTGGTGCAGCGCGACCTCGGCGGCGCGCATGCCGGCCATGCCGTGGACGCCACCGCCGGGGGGCGTGGAGGCCGAGCAGAGGTAGAGGCCGCGGACCGGCGTGCGGTAGGAGCGCATGGCAAAGGTCGGGCGGAACACGGTCTGGAGAAGGTCCGTCGCGCCGGAGGCGATGTCGCCGCCGACGTAGTTAGGGTTGTGCGCCTCGATCTCAGCCGGCGTGCTCGCGACGCGCGCGAGCACGAGCTCGCGGAAGCCGGGGGCGAAGCGCTCGATCTGCGCCTCGATCCGCTCGGTCATGTCGACGCTCGAGCCGCTCGGGACGTGACAGTAGGCGTAGAGCGTGTGATGGCCGGCCGGGGCGCGCGTCGGGTCGGCGACCGTCGACTGCACGACGATGCAGAACGGGCGCTGCGAGATCCGCCCAGCGGCGACGTCGGCCTCGCTGCTCGCGATCTCCTCGAACGTCCCGCCGACGTGCACCGTCGCCGTCTCGCGACAGGCCTGCGCCTGCCAGGGGACCGGTCCCGACAGCGCCCAGTCGAGCTTGAAGATTCCCGGCCCGTAGCGGTAGCGTCCGAGCGCGCGCCGGTAGCGTGCGGGCAGGCGCCCGTCATCGATCGCGAGCAGCTGCCGCGGAGTGATGTCGAGCAGCGTCGCCCGCGCCTGCGGCAGCTCGGCGAGGCTCTCGATCCAGTGGCCGGTGTGGACCTGGCCGCCGTGGCGCTCGAGCTCGTCGATCATCGCCGTTGTCAGGCCGGCGCTGCCGCCCTCGACGACCGGCCAGCCGACCGAATGCGCGAGGATCCCCATCACCAGGCCAAAGCCGCCGGTCAACGGACGCGTGAGCGGCTGGATCGCGTGGGCGGCGCAACCGGCGAACGCGGCGCGCGCCGCCGGCGTGTGGAAGCGCGCCGCGAGCATCCGCGCCGGCTGGATTCCGAGCGCGCCGAAGCGCATCATCGCGAGCGGCGGCACGGGCAGCGGGCGGACCGGACCGAGCACGTGGGGAATGATCTGATCGGCGTGGCTGACGAGCGGGCCCATCAGCCGGCGGTACGCGCGGGCGTCCTTGCCGAAGCTCTCGGCCGTCTGCTCGACCGAGCCGGTGACGGCGGCGGCCGTGCCGTCGTCGAGCGGGTGGGCGAACGCAACCGCGGGCTGGCGCAGCGGGATCTGCGCGGCCGTGAACGTCTTGAAGAAGGGGGATGCGGCGGCGAGCGGGTGGACCGTCGAGCAGACATCGTGGGCGTAGCCCGGCAGCGTCAGCGCGGCGGTGCGACAGCCGCCGCCGGGCGTGTCGGCGCCCTCGAAGACCTCGACCGCGAGCCCGGCGCGGGCGAGCGTGACTGCCGCTGCGAGCCCGTTCGGACCCGAGCCGACGACCACCGCATCTGGCGGCGTCACGCGTCGGGCACGGGGAGTTCGAGCACGCTGCCCTGCGCGGCGACGACCGCGCCCGGGAGCCGGTCCGCCAGCGCGTCGAGCTCGTCGTCGGTGCGTTCGGGCGAGTGGTGGAAGAGCACGACGGTGCGTGCCTGTGCGCGGCGGGCGAGTGCGACCGCGTAGTCGGCCGCGGCATGTCCGTACTGCGCCTGCGTGGCGAGCTCCGACGGCATCAGCGTGGCGTCGTGGATCAGTGCGTCGGCGCCGGACGCCAGCTCGATCGCGGCCGCGTGGTATTCGCCGTAGCCGTCCTCGCCCGGTCCGAGGCTGGTCGGGCAGTGGTCGGGCATGTAGGCGAGCGTCGAGTGCCCGTCGCTGATCCGGTAGCCGTAGGTGCGCCCGCCACGGTGGGGAATCTCGCGAGCCATGACCGTGAAGCCATCGTATTGATACTCGCCCGGCGCGATTGCGCTGAACTGCCAGCTCCCGGCCAGCTCGGACGGTCTGATCGGGAAGTGTGGGGGTGACATCGCGCGCGCGAGCAGCGCCTCGACGTCGAGGTTGGCGGCGTCCCGCGGCTCGGGCACGACAACCGCTGCCTGGGTGGCGTCATCGTTGGCGGCGGCGGAGAATGGCAGGCCCTGAAAGTGGTCCCAGTGCAGGTGGCTGTAGAGGATCGTCCCGGCGAAGGGCGCGCCGCCGAGCAGCGGCGTCATGGCGCGCACGCCGGTTCCGGTGTCGAGGATCAGCGTCGGTCGGGCCGCGTCGTCGTGGGCGAGGGCAACGCAGGAGGTGTGCCCGCCGTAGCGGACGAACTCGGCCCCAGGCGCCGGCGTCGAGCCGCGGACGCCGCAGAGATGCACTCGCACCGGGCGCTCAGACCCGCTCGGCGTCTTCTCTTCGATGTCCTGTCGCGAGCTGCTCGAGCGAGGCGCGCTCGAGTTGCTTCGCATGCACCGCAGCGATCCTGCAGGCGGTTACCGCGATCAGGCTCGAGGTGCGGCCGCCGTCTTCGAGATGGGCGCGCTCACCGAGCATCGCCCCGGGGCCGTACTCCGCCAGCCGCTTGTCGTCCTTCTCGACGCGCAACACGCCGTCGAGGATCAGAAACACGTCCGAGCCCGCATCGCCCTGGCGGACGAGCGTCTCCCCGGCCTTCAGCCGGCGGAAGTCCGGCTTGCCCGACATCAACTCGGCGGACAGCTGGCGCTCCAGCGCAGTCTCGACCGTCGTGACGAGCGCCTCGGAGTCCTGATCGCCCCACGGCGTGTGCTTGCCGAACGACTTGCGATACCAGTCCTTGAAGTCCGCGAGGCCCGACTTCAGAAACAGCGCGCCCTGATCGTCGTAGACCCAGTGGCGCGGGAATCGACTGGCGCCGATCATCTCGGCCTCCACCTTGCCGTCGGCATGGAGCTTCAGTGACAGCGTGGTCCAGACGAGTGGTGCCTGCCACTGGATGAAGGGTGCGCGACGAACGCGCCGCGGTGCCGGTACGCCGGTGCGCCCGCCGGCCGTCTGGACGAAGCGGACCCAGCCATCACCCTGCTCGGGGTCCTTCTTGATGTCTGGCAGACCAACCGCTTCGAACGTGCGCGCCATCGGCCCGACCTTGATCGTCGTCGCACCCATCAGGCGACCGCCGTCGGAGCCGAAGTCGGTGATCTTGCCGCTCGCGTCGTCGACGTCGATCCAGCCTCGCAGCACGTTGGCGAAGCGAAAGCGGTCGGCGAGCCGCAGCGCCTCGATATCCCCGAGCAGATCCGGGGGCGGCGGGTCGTAGTGCGCCAGCCCGGCGTCGAAGGCGAGCTTCTGCGACCCCTCGATCGCCTGCGAAGGGATCCACGACAGCGATGTGACAGAGCTTTGGTGACGCATTGCGTGCCGGGAAGTGAAGCCCCTGAACCGGGTCCGTCACGACCCGAAAACTTCCACCGAGCGCGCGAAGACTACCACCGTGGCGACGTACTGCAGCGATCGCTCAGCTTCGTGTCTAGACGCCAGCGATTTTCTGGAGCCGGCCGACGATTCGCGTCGATCCTCGGCCTATTCGACCGTTCGATGAAATTGCCCGCCAGGCGGGTCCTGGAAGGCCCGGTCGCCGGCCAGCGCCACGCCGTTCGGCGCGACGCATCGCGACGGCGATCTGTGCGCTAATCGCGTTGATGGTCCTCCCGCTCAGCGCCGCCGCCGGCCAGCTCGTCGACGGCTCAGCCCACGCGGTGAAGCATCCGTCCTACGTGCTCGCCAGGGCGAAGGCGCGGTGCAAGTCCGGCTATGTGAAGCGCTCCGAGACCGTCCACACGCTCAAGCGCCACCACAGGATCACCCGGCATGAGAAGGTCTGCGTCTGGGGGACCTCGACCTCCGGCGGCGGCAGCACGTCCGGGAGCTCGGGTGGCTCGGGCTCCTCCGGCGGCGGGTCGGGCGCGCCCGACCCGCCGGTCGCGGTGGCCGACTCCTACAGCGTGGCGGCCGACGGCAGCTTGAGCGTCGACGGTGGCGGTGTCCTCAGTAACGATCGCGGTAGCGGTCTGAGCGCGAAGCTGATCAGCTCCACCGCGCACGGTTCGCTGGTGCTCAACGCAGACGGGAGCTTCAGCTACACGCCAAGCGGCAACTTCAGTGGCGTCGACCAGTTCACCTACAAGGACGTCGACCGCAACTTCAACAGCTCGAATGTCGCGGCGGTCACGCTCACCGTCACACCGCTCGCCGCGGCGAACAGCTACGACACGACCCCGGGGACTCCGCTGAGCGTGCCGACGCCGGGCGTGCTCGCCGGAGCCGCCGGCAGCGGACTGAGCGCGAGGCTCGTGGCCAATGTCAGCCACGGCGTCCTCGCACTCGCCGGCGACGGCTCGTTCACCTACACGCCGAGTGCCGGGTACAGCGGTAGCGACAGCTTCAGCTATCAGGCCGTCGACGCGAGCGGCGATGCCTCGCCCGCGGCGACCGTGACGATCAACGTCGAGCAGCCCGCCGCGCCGGCGGTGGTCCCACAGACCTACGCCGGTGCGGTCGGTAACACCGAGCTCCAGGTCGGTGGCACGCGCGGTGACGGACCCGAGGTGTTCCTCGCCGGCACGAGCGCGCTGGCGGGCGACAGCGACCCCAGCGGCGGCACGCTGAGCACCACTGCTGGAACGATCGCGACAACCGAGGGGGGCAGCGTGACGATGCAGGCCGATGGCGAGTTCGCCTACGCGCCACCGGTCGGCTACGACGGCTCGAATGACAGCTTCGCCTACGAGGTGAACTCGAGCGACGGCCAGAGCAGCGAGGCGTCGGCGACGATCGACTTCGTCGCCGCGCGCGTCTGGTACGTCGACGACACGGCCGCCGCGGGTGGAGATGGCACATCGGGCGCCCCGTTCACCACGCTCGCCACGGCAGCTGCCGCGTCCAGCCCCGGCGACGTGATCTTCCTCGCCGGTAGCACGGTGGACTATGGCGGCGGCATCACGCTGCAGGCAGATCAGTCGCTCCTCGGCGCGTCGACCGGCCTGACAGTCGACGGAACGACGCTGGTGCCAGCTTCCGCGACAGCCTCGACGGTCACCAACGCGACTGGGGCGGGGATCACGCTCGCAGACGGCGACACGGTCGACGGTCTCGCCGTTGCCGCCCCGGCCGGCGACGGCGTCGACGCCAGCGGCGTCGACTCCTTCACGCTCGGCGGCGGCGTGTCGATCAGCGAGGCCGGCGGCGACGGGCTCGACGTCAGCGGCGGGGACGGGACGATCGACTCGGCCGCGTCGATCAGTGGCGCCGCCGGCCATTCGGTTGCGATCTCGGGGCGCAGTGGCGGCACGGTCACGCTCTCGGGCGCGATCGGGGATACGGCGGATGGCGTGTTGCTGAGCGACAACCCGGGCGCCGAGATCGACTTCAGCGGTGAGCTGACAGCTGACACCGGCGCCGATCCCGCGTTCACCGCCACAGACGGCGGGTCGATCAGCGTGACCGGCGCCGGCAGCACCCTGAGGACGACCACCGCCACGGCGCTCGATGTCGAGAACACCACGATCGCGACCACCGGACTCAGCTTCGCCTCTGTCTCCGCGGGAACCGGGTCGAGTGGTCCGGGTGAAGCGATCGTGCTCGACAACACCGGCAGCGGCGGCCTCTCGATCGTCGGCCAGACAGGCGTCGCCGGGTCCGCCGGCACGATCGAGAATGCGACCGCAACCGGCGCCACCAGCGGCGCGATCGCGCTGACCCAGACCGGACCGGTGTCGCTGAGCGAACTTGATCTGAGCGCGAATGCGGGTAATGGCGTCTACGCCGACGACGTCGCGTCGCTGTCGCTCGGTGACAGCTCGATCGCCGGCAGCGGTGGCGACGGCGTGCTCGAGACCGGTAACGGCACGATCGCTTCGTCATTCGCAATCGAGGACGACACGCTCACCGGCCAGGCCGGCACTGCGATCGATGTCGACCTTGCCGGCGACTCCTCGGGATTCGTCGAGTACGACACGATCGGGTCCGGGGCGGTGGCGGGATCCGGCTCGAGCGGCGGCGACGGGATCGACATCGACAACGATGCGGGGACCGTCGCAGTGGAGCTCGACGACGACACGATCGCGTCGATTGCTGCCGGCTACGGCATCTCCGGCCAGGCGCTCGACGGTGGCACGCTCAACCTGAAGGCCACGAACAACACGATCTCGATGAATGGGGGCTCCTCACTGGACGCCACCAACTATGCGTCGATGGGCGACGGCCCGAGCGAGCTCTGCCTCGACACCGCCGACAACACCGCGGTGGCAGCCGGTGAGGACGCGAACGGTACGAGCGTCGTGCAGGGAGCGGGGGGCAGCGTCTTCGAGATTGCGGGCTACTCGGGCTCCCCGACCGACCTCGCCGGCGTCGAGTCCTACCTCGAGGGCCAGGACTCGCTCACTGGCGGAAGCGGGGGCGCCGCAGCGGATGCCGAGCTGCTCGCCGGCAACTCGGACGGTTTCACCGCCGCCGCCTGCACGGCGCCAGGCGGGGGAGGCGGCACCTAGATGGTGCTGCTCGGGCCAGGCCAAGGCTCAGCTGTGCACACTTTGGGATAGAGTCGCCAGTTCGATGGGAGGGGCCGTTCAAGCGCACCATGTCGGTCTGACGGTCGCGGATCTCGACCGCGCCCGCGACTGGTACGCGGCCGCGCTTGGGTTCGAGCTTCAGCTGGCGTTCGAGCTCCCGGGCGGCATCCGCGGGGTGATGCTGCAGACGCCCGGCGGGGCGCGGGTTGAATTGTTCGAGTCACCCGGCTCGCGCGCGGGCCTGCTCTGGGTGGACCCGTCTGATGCCCTGCAGGTTCGCGGTTTCGGCCACGTCGGACTGGAGGTCGGAGACCTCGACGGCGCCTTTGCGAAGGCACTCTCTGCGGGCGCGGTTGCGGTCTGGGATCCGCGCGAATCGCCGGAGCCGGGACGGCGGATGGCCTTCGTCCACGATCCCGACGGCAACCTCGTCGAGCTGATCAGCGCCGCGGAGTGATCGCGCGAGACAGCAGCTGCGCGCCAGCGTCGTGAAGCTGGTCGCAGTCGAAGAGCACTTTATGTTCCCGGAGCTGATCGCTGCCGGATCGCGCTATCTGGCGAGCCCGGCGGCCGCCGGAAGCGGCTGGGCGGAGGCCGGCGCCTCGCTCGAGGACGACGCGCGCGACGAGGTCGCGGCGCGGACGACCGAGCTCGGGACGGCACGGCTCGCGGCAATGGATGCTGCCGGCATCGATCTGCAGTTGCTGCTGCTCTCGGCGGTCTGCAACTTGCAGGCACTCGAGCCGGCGGAGGGAACCGCGCTCGCTCGACTCGCCAACGACAGGCTCGCCGAAGCCGTCGCTGCGCACCCCGATCGCTTCGCGGGACTCGCGAGCATTGCCCCACAGCAGCCCGACGCGGCGGCAAGCGAGCTCGAGCGCGCGATCCGCGAGCTCGGCCTGAAGGGCGCCGTCGTCAACTCGCACGTCGGCGGGGAGTACCTCGACCAGCAGCGCTTCTGGCCGTTCCTGGAGGCGGCGGCGGCGCTCGAGGTCCCGATCTACCTGCATCCAAACCTGCTGCCGGCGGACGCGATCCGCCCCTACCTCGACTATGGACTGGCGGCCGCCGTCTGGGGCTACGCGGCCGAAGCGAGCGTGCACGCGCTGCGGCTGATCCTGAGCGGCGCGTTCGACCGCTTCCCGACGCTGACGATCGCCCTCGGACACCTGGGCGAGCACATCCCGTTCACGCTGCCGCGGATCGACACGCACCATCTGAACGCGAAGCTGAAGACGACGCCGCAGCTCGAGCGCCTCCCGAGCGAGTACTTCAAGGACAACTTCGTCGTCACGACGAGCGGTCTCAACCACGCGCCGGCGGCGATTGCGTTCTGCGTCGAGCAGCTCGGCGCCGAACGCGTGCTGTTCGCCGCTGACTATCCGTTCGAGGACGCTGCGCTCGAGGTCGAGCGATTCAACGCCGTACCGCTCGAGGACGGCGTGCGCGAACTGGTCGCCCACGCCAACGCCGAGCGCGTCTTCAAGCTCTGACCGGCCGGCTCGTGGTGCCGCTCAGCCCTCGAGCAGGGACGCGGCATGAGCCAGAAACGGCTCGGCATCGAGTCCCCGGCCGGTCGCCTGCTCGACCAATGGCTCGGTATCGAGCCGGCGACCGTAGCGGTGCACATGCTCGGCGAGCCAATCGCGGATCGCCACGACGTCGCCGGCGCCAAGCGACGCGTCCTGGGAGCCGAGGTCCAACTCGATCTGCTGCCAGAGCTGCGCAGCGATCAGGCAGCCCATCGCGTAGCTCGGGAAGTAGCCGAAGGCGCCGGACGACCAGTGGATGTCCTGGAGCACGCCAGCCGCGTCACTCGGCACCTCCACGCCCAGCAGGCGGCGCATGCCGTCGTTCCACGCCGCCGGCAGCTCGTCGACGTCGAGGCCGTCCTCGATCAGGGCGACCTCCAGCTCGAATCGCAGGATGATGTGCAGCGGGTAGGTCACCTGATCGGCGGAGACGCGGATCAGCGAGGGCCGAACCCTCGTTAGCGTCGCATGGACCGTCTGCGGATCGATCGCACAGCCAGCGTTGGCGAGCTCAGCCGCGAGCACCGGCGCGAACGCGCGGTTGCAACCGACGTGGTTCTCCCACAGCTTGCTCTGGGACTCGTGTATCGACATCGACGTGCCGCGGCCAAGGTTGGTGCGCGCCAGCTCGGGCGCGATCTGGCGCTCATAGAGCGCATGGCCAAACTCGTGCATCGCCCCAACCAGCGACTCGAGGCTATCCGCCTCATAGCGCGTTGTGATCCGGGTGTCGGTCCGGCTCAGCGCCTCGCTGAACGGGTGCGGGGAAACGTCGACGCGCCAGCTGCTCTCGCGCACGCCGAGCCGTCGCAGCGTGCTCTGAACCGCGGCCTGCTGCGCCTCGATCGGCACGTCGAGTCGTGCGGGGAGGCCCGCCGGTGCGTCGGCGACCAGCGGCGTTAGACGCTCGGCGAGCCGGGCGAAGACCTCCTGGACGCGCTCGGTCGGAACGCCGAAGTCGTAATCGTCGAGCAGCGCATCGTAGGGGCGCGCGGCATCGTCAAAGCAGGCGGCGTAGCTGCGAGCGAGCTCGACGTTGCGGCGTAGCGAGGGCGCAAACGCGGCGAAGTCATCAGCCTCCCGTGCCGCCCGCCAGGCGGCCTGGCCTTCGGCGGCGGCCTGAGCGAGCTCTCCGACCAGCTCGGCCGGCACACGCCGCTGGCGCTCCCAGTCGCGCCGCGCCAGGCGCACGATGTCGTGGTCGAGCTGATCGAGGTCGCCACCATCGGACTCGAGCTCCTCGATCCATGCGCCGACCTCTTCGCCGCAGGCGAGCTCATGCGCGATGCGGTCGAGCGCAGCGAGCTGGTGGGCGCGCGCCGTCGCGCCGTCGCGCGGCATCATCGTCTGCTGATCCCAGCCGGCCAGCGCCCCGAGCCCGTGCAGATCGGAGACCTCTGCGAGCCGAGTCCGCAAACTGACGATTGCGCTCATTTCGGGAACATTACGCAAATGCCGGTGGCGGCAGCGTGACCAGGCAGGCGCCGTAAGCGGACTGTCACAGATGTGACGTCAAGGGCGGGGCGGGGCGGCGCCCCGCCGGCCACCGGGAAGATCTCGCCTGCGTCAGTTAGATCGTCCGCGGTGGCTTATTCGAGGGCCGCTATCTGACAGCGACCGTCCACATCGTGAGACCGTCCGCGCAACGCGACGGTGTCAGTAGTCGAGGTAGTGCCCTTGATCGATGTCAGCGATCAGCTCAGGTCCTACCGGCGTCCATCCCAGGAGCTCCCGTGTCAGCGCGCTCGATGTTGGATTGTCGAACGACACGAAGTCCCCGAGAAAGCCGAAGTGCTCGACGGCGTCCTCGGGAGCGACGCTGACGGACGGTAGCTGGAGCAGGCGGCCGATGGCCTCGGCGATCTCGCGAAACTGCACGCCCTCCTCGGCCGCTGCGTGCAGCCGCGTGCCAGCCGGCGCCGCTTCGACGGCCAGTCGGTAGAGACGCCCGGCATCGAGCTGGTGCACCGCGGGCCAGCGGTTGGATCCGTCGCCGACGTAGCCCGACGCGCCCTTTGCGCGGGCGATGCCGATCAGGCTCGTGATGAACCCCGCCTTGTCGCCGACGCCGTGCACCGATGGCGCGTTGCGGATGACCGACGATCGCACGCCGCGCTCGGCCAGCGCGATCGTCGCGTTCTCCGAAGCCACCCGCGGCAGCGCCGGATCGGCGATGTCGGCCTCGGTGCCGAGGCGCCCGAGTGTCGCCAGCATGAGCGTGCCCGAGGTGACGACGAACGGCTTATCGGAGCCTTCGAGCGCGCTGCCGATCGCCTCGACGGCGCGCAGATCGGCTTCAATCGCGGCCGCGAAGTCGGTGGTCGGAGAGATGTTCTCGAACGCCAGGTGAATGACGCCGTCGGCGGCGCCGGCACCGGCGGCCAGGCTTTCGAGGTTGTCGAGATTGCCGCGATGGGTCTCGGCTCCGACGGCTTCGAGTGCGGCGGCCGAGGCGTCCGAGCGGGCGAGACCGATGACCTGATGGCCGGCGCCGATCAGCTCGGGCACGACGGCGGAGCCGATCCAGCCGGTTGCTCCCGTCACGAATACACGCATAGTGAGTCCCTTTCAGTGGCGATTCATCGCCTCGTGTGCCGCTGGTACACGGTCGTCTGCCGGTCGTGTCACAAACCAACTTGCGGCTTGTCGTTTTGCTGGTAGGTCCAGTGTGCGCGCTCGCGGGCGGGTTAGCCAGATCCCTGTCAGGGGTGCCCCCGGCAGGGCCACCTTGTTCGGTCAGCGGGGTCCTAAGCTGTGTCGATGGCTGAGAGCAATCCGATTGGCGAGTACCTGCGTGCGCGGCGCGAGCTGGTGCGTCCGGAGGACGTCGGTCTCCCCGACGTCGATCGTCGTCGCGTGCCGGGCCTGCGTCGCTCGGAGCTGTCGATGCTTGCCGGCATCAGCAACGAGTACTACGTGCGGCTGGAGCAGGGACGCGACCGCCATCCGTCGCCGCTCGTCCTGGACGCGCTGGCCAGAGCGCTGCAGCTCGACGAGCATGCGACCGCGCACCTGCACCAGCTTGCGGCGCCCGCGCCTCGCCGCCCCCGCCGCCGGCAGACCGCGAAGGTCTCGGCGCAGATCGACGCTCTGCTGCGGTCGCTCGATCGCACCACGCCCGCCTACGTGAACGATCGATTGACGAACGTGCTTGCCGCCAATGAGCTCGCGATGGCGGTGCTGCCGCTGGTGGTGCCGGGAAGCAACTTCGTCCGCGCCGCCTTCCTCGACCCGATCGCCGGCGAGCTCTACGACGACCTCGACGGCCTCCAGGCCGGCGCCGCGGCGAGCCTGCGAGCGTTCGCCGGGCCCGATGTCGAAGATCCCGAGCTCGCGGAGCTCGTCGGCGAGCTGTCGGTGAGGAGCTCCGAGTTCCGCCGGCTCTGGTCGCGCCACGACGTCAAGCCGATGTACGGAGCACTCCCGCTGATCCGCATCAACCAACCCCAACTCGGCCCGATCGAGCTCTTCCACCAGAAGCTCGAGATACCGGACACCGGCGGACAGATCCTCGGACTCTTCTACGCGCAGCCGGGCAGCAGGAGCGAACAGGCCATGGCGATGCTCGCCGCGACGATCGGGGAGGCAACCGCGGCCCCTGCCGCCGGCGACCAGGCGCACCGCGCATAGGCTGCCCGCGGTCGAGCCGTGGCTGGCCGTGCTGCGCGAGTGCTTAGGCGGGATGTCCCGGAGTCAGCGATCTGCCCTCGCCGGCGTCGCCCCACCGCTCCGCGTCGCCCTTGTCCCGGGTCGTCGCGCGGACGGCCAATGGAGCTAGGGGGACTCGAACCCCCGACCTCCTGGGTGCGATCCAGGCGCTCTCCCAACTGAGCTATAGCCCCGGGATACGCCGCGTTGCGGCGCGGGTTGCTGCAGTCTAGTTGAGCCGTGACGACGACCGCATCGCGTCCGGTCGGCTCAGACCGTTACGCTTTGTCGATGAGTGATCTCGATCAGGCAATCAGGGAGCACCTCGCGCTGAAGCGTCAGCACGGGGCGGATCCGAGCGAGGTGGCACGACTCGCAGAGGAAGCGCTCGGTGAAGTGTCGCGAAACGCGGTTGAGGAGCTCTCGCATGAGCCTGCCTCGCACGTGTATCTAGTCGAGGACTCCGCGCCGCTCGAAGCGGAGCGGTCACCTCGCGAAGAGCTCGTGCCCCCGACAAACGAATACGCCCGTACCCGCGCGCGGTCCTACATGGACGGCGGCGAGGAGACCCAGGAATACAGCGTCGAGGACCAGGGCAGCTGGTTCGGCGGAGCTGCCTGGCAGGGCGGCGCGGCCTAGCAGTCACTGACGCGGCTCTACGGCACCGGCCGTCGAGTCGCGAGCAGGTCCCCACGCGCCAGCTCATGGTTGCGCGCGGTACCGTCTGGCTGGCGCGGGGTCAGAGTCTAAGATCCAGCGCGCGGGGCCATAGCTCAGCTGGGAGAGCGCCTGCTTTGCAAGCAGGAGGTCGCCGGTTCGAGACCGGCTGGCTCCATGTTGTCGAGCGCGGTAGCCACGCGTCCGCCTCGCATCCTGTGCCGGTCGACTCAAGGGTTGGGGGCCCCGAGGTCGATGACGAGGGAGTGATGACCCTGGGCCGGCCGCGTAGTTCGATTCGCAACGAAAACGGCTTCACCCTGATCGAGCTGCTGGTGGTCATCCTGATCATCGGCATTCTCGCCGCGATCGCGATTCCGTCGTTTCTCAGTCAGACCGGGAAGGCCTATGACGCTTCAGCGAAGGAACTTGCACGCAGCGCTGAGACGACTGCGCTCACGATCGGCACCGACAACGGCAACAACTACACGACCACGGACCTGACTCTGGCGACCCTGGTCTCCTATGAGGCCACGCTCCAGATCGCTTCTGGTGCGAACAGTGCTTACCTCGTGAGCGTCGGTCCTGGCTCGAGCGTCGCTACCGGGGACTTCTACATCGTCGCTCAGGCGGCCAGCACCGGCGACCAGTTCGAGATCGAACGCGCCTCGACCGGTGTCGCCTATCGCTTCTGTGCGGTGCCGACGACACCCGGTGGTACCACGTATCCGAGCGGTTGGCCGATTACGACGGGCACCGCTGTGTCGAACACGGTGACCAGCGTCACATCCGGCGGCTGTGTCAACGGCAGCTGGTAGCTCGGCGTAACGCCTCAGCGGCGTGACGCAGCCGCGCAAGCCGCCCGAGACGCCGCACTCCCAATTGCGTGTCGGCGGGGCCCCGACCGCGACGCGCGGTTCAGTTGTTCTCGACGCCCCTCACCAGCGGTTGCGATGCACGACCTCCTCCAGAGGCCGCCGCTTCAACCGCGTGCCGGGGTGCAGTGGGCGGTCCGCCGGATAGCCGAGGTCGATGACGAACGCCACGAGCTTGTCCTCGGGGACGCCGAGGAGCGACCTCGCCAGATCCTGATCGCCGACGGCTGAATGTCCGCAGCCGATTCCTCGGTCGGCGGCAGCGATCATCATCTGCATCGTCGCTTGGCCGATGTCGAACCGGTTGCGCTCGCGGACGCGAGGCTCCTCCTCGTCGGGGATCACGACGGCGATCGCGGCCATCGCGCCCGCGATATGGCCGCCACCTCGCCATACCCCCGACAGCTCACGCAGCAGCTCCCGGTCGGTGACGATGACGTAGTCCCACGGCTGGTTGTTCTGCGACGACGGCGCAATCCGGCCGGCTTCGAGTACGCGCTCGAGATCCTCAGCCGGAATCGGTCGGTCGGCGAACTCGCGGACGTTGCGGCGAGCGGTGATGGCATCCCAGGTCTCCATTGAGGTCAGTCCAAGTCGAAGCGGTCGAGCTCCATGACCTTGACCCACGCCGCGGCGAAGTCCGTGACGAACTTCCCGGCGGCGTCATCGCAGGCGTAGACCTCGGCGATGGCGCGCAGCTCGGAGTTCGAACCGAACACGAGGTCGACGCGGCTGCCGTGCCACTTCAACTTGCCGCCAGTGCGGTCGTAGGCCGCATAGGTCTCCGCGCCGGCCGGGTCGCGCTTCCACTCCGTGTCCATGTCCAGCAGGTTCACGAAGAAGTCATTGCTGAGCGCTCCAGGCCGCTCGGTCAGGACGCCGAGCTGCGAGCCGCCGTAGTTGGCGCCCAGCACGCGCAGCCCGCCGACCAGCACGGTCATCTCGGGGGCGCTCAGGGTCAGCAGGTTCGCGCGGTCGATCAGCAGGTACTCCGCCGGCAGCCGGGTGCGGGCGGCGAGGAAGTTGCGGAATCCATCCGCCTTCGGCTCGAGCGCGGCAAAGGACTCGACGTCGGTCTGCTCGAGCGAGGCATCGGTCCGCCCGGGCCGGAACGGGACCGCCAACTCGTGACCTGCGGCCCTCGCCGCCTGCTCGACGCCGACAGCCCCGGCGAGCACGATCAGGTCGGCGAGCGAGACCTTCTTCCCCCCGCCGGTCGACGCATCGAAGGAGGCCTTGATCCCCTCGAGCGTCGATAGCACGCTCGCGAGCTGCGTCGGGTTGTTGACCTCCCAGTCCTTCTGCGGCTCGAGGCGGATCCGCGCGCCGTTTGCGCCGCCGCGCTTGTCGCCACCGCGGAACGTCGACGCCGACGCCCAGGCGGTCGAGACGAGCTGCGACACCGACAGCCCGGACGCCGCGATCTGCTCCTTCAGCGCCGCCACGTCCGCCGGTTCCACGAGCTCGTGGTCAAGCCGCGGCAACGGGTCCTGCCAGATCAGCACCTCTGAGGGGACCTCGGGCCCGAGGTAGCGGACCACCGGCCCCATGTCACGATGCGTCAGCTTGTACCAGGCGCGTGCAAACGCGTCGGCGAACTCGTCCGGGTTCTCGTGGAAGCGGCGCGAGATCGGCTCGTAGACCGGATCGAAGCGCAGGGCCAGGTCGGTGGTCAGCATCGACGGGTGGCGGAAGTGCGACGAATCGTCGGGCTCGGGCACCGTCGCGTCACCGGAGCCGTCCTTCGGCTTCCACTGGTGCGCCCCCGCCGGACTCTTGGTGAGCTCCCACTCGTAGTTGAAGAGGTGCTCGAAGAAGTCGTTGCCCCACTTCGTCGGCGTCGTCGTCCAGATCACCTCGGGGCCGCCGGTGATCGCATCGCGGCCCTTGCCGCTGCCGTTCGAGCTGATCCAGCCGAAGCCCTGCTGCTCGAGGTCCGCAGCCTCGGGCTCGGGGCCGACGGTGTCGGTCGAGCCGGCGCCGTGGGTTTTGCCGAAGGTGTGACCGCCGGCGATCAACGCCACGGTCTCCTCGTCGTTCATCGCCATCCGGGCGAACGTCTCGCGGATGTCGTGCGCCGAGAGCAGCGGGTCGGGGTTGCCGTTGGGGCCCTCGGGGTTCACGTAGATCAGGCCCATCTGGACCGCTGCGAGCGGCTCCTCGAGGTCACGGTCGCCGCTGTAGCGCTCGTCGCCGAGCCACTCCGTCTCGGGGCCCCAGTAGACGTCCTCGTCGGGCTCCCAGGCATCGACGCGGCCGCCGGCGAAGCCGAAGGTCTTGAGGCCCATCGATTCGAGCGCGACGTTGCCCGCGAGGATCATCAGGTCGGCCCACGAGAGGCTGCGCCCGTACTTCTGCTTGACCGGCCACAGCAGCCGCCGCGCCTTGTCGAGGTTGGCGTTGTCGGGCCAGCTGTTGAGCGGCGCGAAGCGTTGCTGGCCGGTCCCCGCGCCGCCGCGGCCGTCGCTGATCCGGTAGGTGCCCGCGCTGTGCCACGCCATGCGAATGATCAGCGGTCCGTAGTGGCCGAAGTCGGCGGGCCACCAGTCCTGGGAGGTCGTGAGCACATCCTCGATCTCGCGCTTGACCGCCGGTAGGTCGAGCGAGAGGAACGCCTGCGCGTAGTCGAACTCCTCGCCGAGCGGGTTCGCCGCCGGCGGATCCTTCGCGAGGAGCTTCAGATTCAGCCGTCCCGGCCACCAGCCGCCGCTCGTCCCGCCCTCGGCGGGGTAGGGCGCGCGTCCATGAACCGGGCAGCCGCCGGTCTCCTCCTCGTTCATCTCGCCGACTACGGCATCAGGCTTCTCAGAAACAGACACGAAAATCCTTCCGGACCGGGGGTTTGCTCAATCGGGGGTGCTGCAGCTGGGGCAGAGGCCCCAGTAGATCACCTCGGCCTCGTCGATCGTGTAGCCGTGATCATCGAGGGGGGTGAGGCAGGGAGCCGCGCCGAGCCCGCAGTCGACGTCGGCGATCACACCGCACGAGCGGCAGACGATGTGGTGGTGGTTGTCGTGGGTAGCCGGCTCGTAGCGCGCCGCCGACCGCGACGGCTGGATCCGCCGCACGAGCCCGGCATCGGTCAGCGCCCGCAGTACGTCATAGACCGCCTGGTGCGAGACGCGGAAATCCTCGCGCACGGCGCCGATGATCGAGTCGGTGTCGGCGTGCGGGTTCTCGTGGACGGCCGCCAGCACCGCGACCCGTGGCCGCGTCACGCGCAGCTCGGCGCCCCGCAGCAGCTGCTCGTAGTCGAGGATCGCCGGCACGGTCCGGCAGTCTCCCTCATTCTCTTGAATCCTTCAAGAAACTTTCGCGGCGCGCCCACGCGGGGGTGCGAATCCGCGCCCGGCGGTCAGACGCCGGCGGTCACAGCTTTGAGCTCCTCGAGCGAGTCGCTGATGAGGTGCCGCAGGTCCTGCTGGTCGACGTCCTCGACCCAGCGTTCGAAGGCGATCTTGAAGACGGCGATCCCCGCCTCCGCGGTCAGGCTCGCGGCCGGGTCCTCGGTGCCCCGCTGACGCAGGCTGTCGGCCAGGGTCGTGGCGAGTGCCGCGAGTTTGATCAGCTCGCGCTCCTGCAGCTCTGGGTTGGCGGCAATGATGGCCTGGCGGACCTGGACACCCTGGCGATGCTCCTGGAAGAGGCCGCCGGCTGCCTCGAGGGCCGCAGCCACCGCGTCGATCGGCGGCGCGGAGTCGGGCACGCCGGCGACCGTGCTGACCAGCAGGTCTGCCAGCGCGTCTGCGCCCGCGAACAGAACCTCTCGCTTGTCGGCGAAGTGCCGGAAGAACGTTCGCTCCGTCAGGCCGGCCCGCTCGGCGATCGCCGCCACGGTGGTCTGTTCGAAGCCGCGCTCGCCGTAGAGCTCAAGCGCGGCCTCCGCGAGGCGGCCGCGCGCGTCTGGTTGCCATCGACCCATTCCACGATCGTAGCGATGACAGCCGCTGTCATGCGTGCTACGCTGATGACAGCAACTGACATCGAACCGTCATCTCGCGCGAACCGTGCGCCGGCGACGGTCGAATAATTGGAGGTCTCTCTCATGCGTATCTTTGTCACCGGCGCGTCTGGCTGGATCGGTTCCGCCGTCGTTCCCGAGCTGATCGGCGCCGGCCATCAGGTCGTCGGGCTCGCTCGCTCGGATGCCTCGGCCGAGGCTCTCACGGCCGCCGGCGCGGAGGTGCAGCGCGGCACGCTCGACGACCTCGACAGCCTGCGCGCTGCTGCTGACGCGTCCGATGGCGTGATCCACCTCGCGTTCAAGCACGACGTCGCGTTCTCGGGTGACTTCCAGGGCGCCGCCGACGCCGATCGCCGCGCCGTCGAGATATTCGGCGAGGTCCTGGCGGGTTCCGACCGACCATTGGTAATCGCCTCCGGGACACTCGGGGTCGCCCCGGGTCGCCTGGCAACCGAGCGCGACGGCCATGGCGGTCCCGATGCGGCTGTCGCCGCGATGGGCACCGGTCCGCAGGCTCGGCAGGCGACCGCCGAGTTCGCGCTGTCGCTGGCCTCCAGCGGCGTGCGCTCCTCGGTCATGCGACTGCCGCCGACGAACCACGGCGATGGCGACCACGGATTCATGGCGACGGTCGTTGCGACCGCTCGCGAGAAGGGCCTATCGGGCTACATCGCCGACGGCGCCAACCGCTGGCCCGCGGTCCACCGCCTCGATTCCGCACGCCTTTTCCGACTGGCGGTTGAGAAGGCGCCGGCCGGCTCGACGCTGCACGCGGTCGCCGACGAGGGTGTGCCGATCCGCGAAGTCGCTCAGGTAATCGGTCGCCACCTGAACCTGCCGGTGACTTCGATCTCACCCGAGGACGCGCCCGCGCACGGTCGCGACTCGTGACGATCACGCGAGCACCCGCGGCGGCAAGCGCTTCGGCCATCGCGCGTCCCAGGCCGCTGCTCGCGCCGGTGATCAGGACGCGTGGATCTCGTAGCGCGGGCACCGCACAAAGCGTAGGGACGATGGCCGAGAGTCGCCGTCGGCTTCACATCAAGTTCGCAAGTCGGAGGGCCATCGCGGGCTAGGATCGGCGCGACATGGGCGGTGCTCGGCGCGATCCGGGATCCTCGAGCGACGTCGAGGTTCCGTACGGTCCAGGGCCGGCGATCGGAGCGCCGCAAATGCCGATCGGGCTCGCGAAGATCGCTCGCGAGTGGACGCGGATCGGGGTGACCGGCTTCGGCGGTCCGCCGGCGCATATCGTGCTGCTGCGCGAGCTCGTTGTCGATCGCGAAGGATGGATGGATGCTCGGGCGTTTCAGGACGCGAACGCGGCCTGCGGATTGCTGCCCGGGCCGGCCTCGACCCAGCTCGCGCTCTTCTGCGCCTACCGCGTCGGCGGGCCCGTTGGCGCGCTCGTCGGCGGCGTCGGCTTCATCGCTCCGGCCGTGGTCTCGATCCTGTTCCTGTCGCTGCTGTTCCTCCAGCACGCGCCGCCGTTGTGGGTTCGCGGCGCCGGCGCCGGCGCCGGCGCCGCGGTCGCGGTCGTCGCGGTACACGCGGCGCGGGGACTCGTCGGTCCGAGCTTTGAGCGCGTCCGTGCGGACCGTGCGCGCCGGTTTCGCTGGGGCGCATACATAGTGGCCAGCGTCGCCGCGGCCGCGCTCATCGGCGCCTATCTCGTCCTTGTGCTCGTGGGCTGCGGCGTGGTCGAGCTGGTCGCGCGGCGCCGGCCGGCGGGCGCATCACCTGTCCTCGACGGAGCACCGCTCGGCCTATTCGCTGCGGTCAGCGCCAAAACGGGAGGCTTCACGCCGCTGATCTGGACCGCGTTCAAGGTTGGCGCGCTGTCCTTCGGTGGTGGCTTCGTGATCGTGCCGCTGATGCAGGGCGACGCGGTTCACGCCTACCACTGGATGACGAACGCGCGCTTTCTCGATGCGGTGGCCCTCGGTCAGCTGACTCCTGGACCGGTGGTCGCCACCGTCGCGGCTGTCGGCTATGCCGCCCACGGCATGGCCGACGGTCTGCTTGCCGCGCTCGTGGCGTTCGCTCCGTCGTTTGCGTTCGTCCTGATCGGAGCGCCCCGCTTCGAGCGTCTGCGCGGGAGCGGCAGTGCGCGCGCATTCCTCGACGGGGCCGGCCCGGCGGCGATCGGCGCGATCCTTGGCGCGGCGATCACGCTCGCCCTCGCGCTCCAGCAGGCGTGGCAGTTCGGAGTGCTCGCGGCGGCCGCGCTCGCCCTCCTCTTACTCGGCCGCGGCGTCGTCCAGACACTGCTGGGTGCCGCCGCAGTCGGCATCATCGCGTCACTCGCGGGTGCGCCGTTGGCGTAGTCCGGCATAACCCAATCGGACCCGTGTGGGAATTGGTGAGCGCCGCAAGGAGGTCATCCGGAACGCGTCGGGGAGCATGCCGGCGGCGGTCGCTCCACCAGGCAGCCGCGGGTTACGGCGCGCAAGCTACGGCGTGAACTCGAGCAGATCCGTCGCCTCGATCGCCGCAGTTGAGCCGATCTCGCCAACGAGAGCGCCCGACGTCCGGTAGCGGCGAAACGCCACGATCGCTGCGACGGCGCACAAAGCGTTGAACCCGCCGCCCGCGGCCAGCGTAAAGCGCACTCCGGTTGCGGCGATGAGCGCACCGGCTCCGGCGAGCCCCAGGAGGATGAATGAGCCCTCGACCGTGTCCTTGGCTCCAAACAGCCTGCCCTGCACTGCTTGTGGGACGCGAAGCAGGATGAACTGCGTCTCAGTGACGACGAGCAGCCCGTTCGCGTATCCGGTCGCCGCGAACGTCAACGCCGCGGGAAGAATGCTGCCGACGATCGCGCTTCCGCCCATCGCGATGGCGGTGAGTATGAGCGCCGCGACGTAGCGTTGGACCAGCACGTTTACGGGCATCGCCCCTCGCCGAGCGACGAGCCACGTCGCTGCGACCATTCCGACGCCGTAGCTCGCGACCAGAAGCGCGTAGTCGCTGCCGCTGCCGTGCAGCACGTGCGTGGCGAGAATCGGTTCGCAGACGTTTAGCAGGCTGCCACCGATCAGCCACCCGGTCGAGCAGGCGACGACGACGGCCACGCCGGGCGACGCAAAGCCCGCCCTGAGGCCCGCTCGGATGCCTGAGCCGGCGGCGGACTCATGCGCCGCGGCCGGCGGCGGCTCGCTCATCGCAACAGTGGCGATGACCGCGGCTGCGATCACGAAGCTGAGCGCGTTCAGGGCGAGCGGAAGCGCTGCGCCCGAGATCACAAACAAACCGGCCGCGATGGCTGGACCGGCGGTCAAGCCGACCCAGCGGCAGCTGTCGTACAGCGCGGCGGCGACCTGCATATCCTCGCCGGCCAGCGTGGGGAGCGCGGAGCGCATCGCCGGGCGCTGGAGAGCGTTACCGACTCCGGCCAGCAGCGCGAGCGTCAGGATCGGGGTGGCCGTGTGGGCAACGGCAAGACCGCCGAACGCCGCAGCTTGGAGCAGGCACGCGGTGACGATCAGGCGGCGCTTCGGGTAACGGTCCGCAAACGCGCCGAACCACGAACCGAACGCGATCTGTGGCAGGAACTCGGCGAGCAGGACGGCCGCGATCGCCCACGACGTGTGTAAGGACCGGTAGGTGAGCAGCAGCAGCGCCACATATCCGGTCTCAGTGCCAATGCACGACTGTAGCCAGGCTCCGAGCAGCCGGCGTAGCGGTGGGTTGGATCTCAGCAGCGCTGCCACGGCAGGGAGCGAGCCTAGCTGGCCTCAGCCGCGCACGGCCGAGCCCGTCTGCAGCATTGCGTGCGTTTGCGTAGCGCTGCAACGATTCCTGCAGGACTAAGTTGGTTTGCACAGGGCTGCGTAGGTTTGACACACTGTGCGAGCGAGTCCAGTCCGAGATCGGAGGCCGTTCAGATGCCGCTAAAGACGTGAGCGCCCAACTGCCGCCGCAGGATCAGACCATCGGCGGCCGTGTGACCAGTACCTGTTACCTTCGCCCGAGACGCACGCCGCTTAACGCGGTCAGTGCTCTTGGGCGAAAGTATTTGCGGCCGTCGACCGCGTCTTTCCGTCCCTGCCGGGGCTACTGAGCGAGCGCAGGAATCCATCGAGCTGCTCGCGCGAGAATCGGCGCTGACCACCCGGCGTCCGGGATCCACGAAGGTATCCGTCGTTGCTCCAGCGGCGTACGGTCGCGAGCGAAACGCCCAGGTAGGTGGCCGCCTGTGAGCTCGTGAAGGCGAGCTGCGTCCGTCCGGCATCAATCTCTGTGGTGCTCATCCGCTGGTCTCCTCTGGCTGTTGCTGGTCCATCAATCGGCATTTGCGGCCGAGTTGATGAGACTTGAGCAGCTCCGCGGACGTCTGATCGAAGTTGTCATGCGATCTCGAGTTCGCCTTCGGCGCCCGGCTCGCTGCTTGCCGCGCCGTCCGGTTTCTCCACGGCGCTGGGAACCCAGCGCTCGAGCGCCTCGGCGAGTGCCTGCGCTCGGACCGGCTTGCTGACGTAGTCATCCATCCCGGCCGCAAGGCAACGTTCGCGATCGCCGACCATCGCGTGTGCGGTCATCGCGATGACCGGCGTGTGGTACGCGCCGCCACGCTCGCGCCGACGGAGCTCCTCCGTCGCCTGGTAGCCGTCGACGTCTGGCATCTGGCAGTCCATGAGAACTGCGTCGTAGCGCTGCATCGACAGTGCGTGAAGTGCCTCGCGACCGTCGTTGACGACGTGCACGTGGTAGCCGCAGCGCTCGAGCACGCTAACCGCAACGACGCGGTTGACGGGGCTGTCCTCGACGACGAGCAGGAGTGGTCCACGCTGACCGGCCGGGCGCTTGGCCAGCCGTGTCACGTGCTCGCGCGGCGACGTGACGATGCTGGCCAATGCGACGGGTAGCGGCAGATCGAACCAGAATCGGCTGCCGGCGCCGAGCTCGCTCTTGGCACCGATCGTTCCGCCCATGAGCTCGACGAGCTCCTTGGCTATCGCGAGACCGAGGCCATTGCCGGAGTATCTGCGCGTCGTCGAGCCGTCGGCTTGGGTGAACGGCTCAAACATGCGTCCGAGCATCGCCGGATCGATCCCGATCCCGGTGTCCAGCACCTCGAAGCGGATCCGCTCGGTGTCGTCGGGCGCCAGCGGGCTGACGCGGACCGTGACTGAGCCCTCGACCGTGAACTTGACCGCATTGCTCGCGAGGCTCATCAGCACCTGTCGGACGCGTGTGCTGTCGCCGCGAACGCGACGTGGCAGGCGCGTGTCGATGTCCAGGTCCAGGGCCAGGTGCTTGGAGACCGCATCCGGTCGGGCAGGCGCGCACGCCTGGTCGATTACCTCGTTGAGGTCGAAGTCCCTGACATCGAGCTCGATGCGGCCGGTCTCGATCTTTGAGATGTCGAGGATGTCGTCGATGATCGAGACCATGTGCTGACTCGAGTCCGCGACCTGCTCGGCGTAGCGGCGCTGCTCACGGTCGAGCTTCGTTGTGAGGAGCATGTCGTTCATCCCGATGACCCCGTTCATCGGCGTGCGGATCTCGTGGCTGACATTGCGTAGGAACGCGGACTTCATGTTCGAGGCCTCGATTGCCTCGTCGCGCGCGCGACGGTAGGCGTCGTTGAGCTCGATCAAACTCTCGAGGCGCTGGCGACGCTCGCGCGCGAAGATCCAGACCACCCCGAGCAGCGGTAGCGGAGCGAGCGCGGCGATCGGCGAGCGGTGTACTTCCTCAGCTACGAGGAGGCCAATGCCGGACAGCGCCGCGTCGACGACGTAGACCCACACATTGCTCACCTGCAATGCGAGCGGCGCGCCCCTGCCAGCGCCGGTGCGGAAGGCAAAGGCGGCGAAGTCGACGACGAACTGCGCCACTAGGGCCGCGACTAGGAGCGCTGGTCCAGCTTGATCCGGGCGTACGTTCGCTATCGCGAAAACCGCGACGGGGCCGATCGCAAACCAGGAATTCCCGATCGACTCGACCAGTCGGCTGGCTCGTACCTCGCCCTTGACGACGTCCGAAAGACGTGTGAACGCCATCGAGCCGACCGCCGCGATCGGTACCAGCGCAAGCGGCAAGACGAAGAGCAATGGCACGAAGGCCAGCTGCGTCGGCACGGTGTACCCGAACGGCGTGTCGATCCGGATCCGCTCGGCGATCACGAGCACGATGAAGCACACGATGGGCGGGGCAATTGCGAACGCGTGTGGCGGGTGTACCAGCCACAGCGCCGCGACCGCCGCGAAGAACCCGCAAGTAGCGATTCCCTCGACAACGCGCTCGCGCATCGTCATCGTCGAGCCTGGTCGACGGAGTCCTTCCGCGATGGCAGCCTGCTCCTCGACCGTCGGCTGGTCCAGCATACACCCCAGATATCGGCTGTTTCCGGGGCATTCTTTACGTTTCTGCGCTCTGCAGCGGTCGCTGCGTGGCGGAAGCGTCAGGTGGCTGTGCCGCCGCGACGCGACAGTGCGTCGACGGTGGCGGCGGCGACCAGCACCAGGGCGGTGACCATGTACTGGATGTCGGCCGACAGGCTGAGCAGTCCCATGCCGTTGTAAATCGTTGCGATGACGAGGCCACCGAGCAGCGCGTGCACCATCTTACCGCGGCCGCCGAGCAGGCTCGTCCCGCCGATAACCGCAGCCGCCACGCCGTAGAGCACGGTCTGACCGCCGTCGATGTCGGTTGTCGCGCCGCCGCCGCGCGAAGCGACGATGATCATCGCCGCGGCGGCGGTGAAGCCGGCGAGCGTGTAGGCGAGCACACGGATCCGGTTCACGTTGATCCCCGCGCGACGTGCCGCCTCGCGGTTACCGCCGATCGCGTAGATGTAGCGCCCGAAGCGCGTGCGGTCGAGCAGGAACGTGAACGCGACGACAAGCACGAGCACGATCGGCACGACGATCGGCACGCCCTGGATCGTGGCTCCCTTGAACAGCGCACGGTTCGTGCTGCAGACCGCGACGAGGATGACGCCGGCGACGGCGACGGACGCCACCTTCAGCAGCGTGAGGCTGAGTGGCGGCGCCGCGAGTCCGCTGGAGCGGCGCTGGCGGACGCGGTTGAACGTCACAGCGGCGTAGAGCACGAGGGCGACCGCGAGCAGGATCCAGCCGTCGGCGACACTCAGGTTGCCGCCCTCGATCTTGAGGATCGTGGGGTTGAGGATCCGGATCGACCCGCCATTGGACGCACTCTGATTGTTGACGATCCAGATCAGGAAGCCTTCCCAGAACAGCAGGCCGGCCAGCGTCACGACGAACGGTGGTAACCGCAGCCGCGTGATGATCTGGCCTTGGCCATAGCCGATCGCCGTCGTCGTCGCCAAGCCCGCGACGATCGCCGCCCCCCAGCCGAGATTGATCGGCGGGTAGGCGAGAATCGTCATCACGGCTGCGCCGACGGCGCCCGAGTAGCCCAGCGACAGGTCGATCTCGCCCAGCAGCAGGACGAAGATCTCGGCCATGCCGAGGACGATGAACTCGGCGGACTGCTGCAGCAGGTTGACCAGGTTCGCCGACGATAGGAAGACCGACTTCTCGATCTGGAAGACGATGATGATGGCGATGAGGCCGGCGACGACCGGTAGCACGCCGCTCTCGCCGTTGCGGATCCGCTTGAGCCACGCGCGCGTGTACTCCGCCAGGCTGGCGTCAGGGGGCAGCGCGTCCGGATCGAGTTCAACCACCGGCTGGTCGGCGGCTGCCTCCTGCGCGACCTCGCCACTGGCCACGACCGTCCCGGCTGGCGCGGTTGTCTCCGGATCGTCGGTCGTCGCCATCTCAGCTTGCTCCAGCGGTGTCAGCGCCGCCGTTTTCGTGTGCCGACGCGGAGCCGGTCGTCATGATCTCGACGACGCTCTGCCGGTCGAAGTCTGAGGCCGGGCCGCTCGCAACCAGCCGCCCAAGGTAGACGACGGCGATCCGGTCGGCGACCGCGAAGACGTCGACCAGGTTGTGCGAGATCACGATCACGGCGATGCCGTTGCGCGAGAGCCGCTGGATCAGGTCGACGACCATGGCGGTCTGCGAGACGCCAAGCGCGGCGGTCGGCTCGTCCATGATCACCAGCTTTGCGTCGCCCATCACCGCTCGCGCGACCGCGACTGCCTGGCGCTGACCGCCTGAGAGCGAGCCGACCGGCTGGCGGATCGAGCGGATCGTCGTGACCGAGAGGTCGGAGAGCGTCTCGTAGGCGCGCAGCTCCATCGGCATCTCTTTGAGCACGCCGAAGCGGTTCGTCTCGGCGCCAAGAAACATGTTGGCGACGATGTCGAGGTTGTCGCACAGCGCGAGGTCCTGGTAGACCGTCGCGATTCCAAGGTCGGTTGCGTCGTGCGGCGTCCGGATGTGCACCGGCTTGCCGTTCCAGAAGACCTGGCCATGGTCGGCCTCGTGGATCCCGGCGATCACCTTGATCAGGGTCGACTTGCCGGCGCCGTTGTCGCCGACCACTGCCGTGACCTTTCCCGCGGGAATGTCGAGGTTGACGCCGTCGAGCGCCGTCACCGGACCGAAGTGCTTGCCGATCCCGCGCAGGGAGAGCAGCGCGTCGGGGCTGGGCGAGCTTGACGCTTCGCCGTCCTCCGACGGGCTGGACTCCCGATCCGCCTCGGCGGATCGGGAGTCCTTCTCAACCTGCGGCTTACCTGCCGCGGCTGTCGAGTCGGCCATCATCTGACCGGACTATAGCCCGCGATTCTTCATTAGTGGATCTTGTACTTCGTGCAATCCGCCGCGTAGGTCGACGTGCAGATCTGCGAAGCAGGCACGAAGTTGTCCTTCACGATGGTCGATTCCATGGTGGTCGGAGTGACCCACTCAGGTGTCTCGAGGATCGACGGGACCACCGTGTTGGTCACGGTGTCCTGAGTCGTTCCGTTGATCAGCGACTTCGGCGGGTTGATGCCCGCGCGGAGGTACATCGACAGCGCGGCAGCCGCCTGAGCTTCCAGGAAGATCGGCTTGTAGACCGTGCCGCACTGGTAACCGCTGATGATGTTCTGCAGACCCGTGAGCGTGGCATCCTGGCCGGTCACCGGGAAGGTGTACGGCTTCACGCCCTGCTGCTGCAGGTAGGTGATGATCGGAGCGGCGTTCTCGTCGTTCGGCGAGAGCAGCGCGTTCGCGGTCGGGTTGGCGGTGAACGCCTGCTGGAACTCGGTCTCGGCCGTAGTCGGGGTCCAGGTTCCTGCCGGGTTCGCCAGGTCACTCCACTTACCGCCGGAGAACAGCGGGCTCAACACGGCGTTGTAGCCGTTGAAGAACAGCGTCGCGTTGTTGTCCGTCGGTGCGCCACGCATGACGATGACCTTCGGGCTGCTGACCTTCCACGCCTTCACGCAGGAGACCAGCCCCTTGCCGAGCAGCGTCCCCACATACACGTTGTTGAAGCTGACGTAGTAGTTGCGGGTACCGCCAAGCGTCAGGCGGTCATAGTCGATGACCTTGACGCCAGCGGCGTCAGCGGCCTTCTCCACTGCGATGCCCGTCGTGGAATCCTCGGGGTCAATCGCCAGCACCTTCGCGCCGTTGGCGATATCCGCCTGCGCGTCGGTCAGGAACGTCGAGTCGCTGCCATCACCGTTCTGGACGATGACGTCCGACGAGGGCAGGCCCGCGTCGGCAAATGCCTTCTGCAGATACGGCTGGTCGAACTCGGTGTAGCGAGTCGATGAGGTCGTATCCGGCAGGATCACGGCAACCTTGCCGCTGCCCTTCTTGGCGAGTGGCTTGAGGACCTTCATCGCTGAGAAGTTCAGCGTGAAGTCCTTGTAGCTGAGGTTCTTGTAAGTGACCGCGGTCGTCTTCGTCTTCGACTTGGTCGCCGCGGTGCTCTCGGTCGCAAACGCCGTGGCCGTGAGGGCCAACGACGCCATGCCCGCAATTGCGAGCTTGGTCAATCTGAATGACATTTCGTCCTTCCTCTCTGCTCTATCTACCTTGCGACGATCGGGGATATTGCGATACTGCGGCAATCGTCACAAAGACCTGATCGGGGCACCATAGGCCCTGTTACATGAACGCGACATCAACATTTCGACTCGCGCAGGAATAAGTCGTAAACGCTGTTTACGGTTTGTTCACTCGGGTGCGAAGCGGTAGCCGACGCGCGGCTGGGTGAGGATCAGCGGGGGGCTGCCCTCGGTCTCGAGCTTGGCCCGCAGCCGCCGTACGTAGACGCGGACGTACTCGGTCTCGGTCTCGTAGCCGGGGCCCCAGACCCGCCGTAGGAGCTGGGCGTGCGTCAGCAGCTTGCCGCGGTTCATCGCGAGCTCGCGCAGCAGCGCGAACTCCGTCGGCGTCAGGTGGAGTCCCTTCCCGTCGCGCGTGACCTGCTGGCTAGAGAGGTCGATCTCGAGCTCCTCGCTGAGCACGATCCGCGTCGTCGGCGTCTCGGGCGCGGCCACTGGGCGTGTTCGTCGCAGCGTCGCCGCGATCCGTGCGAGCAGCTCCTCGATGCTGAACGGCTTCGTCAGGTAGTCGTCGGCGCCGAGGTTTAGCGCCGCCACCTTGTCGTGGTCGCCACCGCGCGCGGAGACGACGATCACGCCGACGCTCGAGCGCTCGCGGACCTGCTTGCAGAGCTCGAATCCGTCGACAGCCGGCAGCATCAGGTCGAGCAGGATCAGATCCGGCGCCTCGGTCTCGAGCAGCTGCAGCACGCGCAGTCCATCGGTCGAGACGATCGTGTCGAAGCCGCGCACTGCGAGGTTCGAGCGGATCAGATCGACGATGTTCGGATCGTCCTCGACGACGAGGATCTTCGTCGCCGGCTGGGCCTCAGACGTCTGAGAGGTCACGGTCCTCCGCGTAGCGGTGCGAAGAGTCTGGGCCACCGACCGGGAGGTGTACGGAGAAGCGGGTACCGTGCTGCTCCAGCGGCTCGAGCTCGATCGTGCCGTCGTGGGCGTCGACGATTCCCTTGGCGATCGACAGGCCGAGGCCGGCGCCGGCGCTCGGCCCGTGGCCGGGCTGTCGCTGTTCGAAGAGCGCGCGCGTCACCTCCTCGGGCAGCCCTTCGCCGTCGTCGCTGACGCTCACCATCACCCCGCCCTCCTCATCGCCGCTTGCCTTGACCCAAACCCGGGTCCCCTGCGGATTGTGTCGCAGCGCGTTCTCGAGCAGGTTGACGAAAACCTGCTCGAGGCGGTCGTGGTCGGCCCAGATCACGGGCAGGTCGGGCTGGCAGCTGACGTCGATCTGAACCGCGCGCGACGGCGTGACGCAGGCGATCGCGGCGTCGAGTACCAGCGCCAGCTCGCACCAGTCCGGCTGGAGGCGCATCGTCGAGGACTCGATCGCCGAGAAGTCGAGCAGATCGTCGACGAGGCGGTTGAGGCGCGCCGATTCGGCGCCGATCCGCGTCAGGAAGCGCTTCTCGGAAGCCCCGTCCCAGGTTACGTCGGAGGCCATCAGACTCGACGCGTAGCCGCCGATCGCCGTCAGCGGGGTGCGCAGCTCGTGGCTGAGCCGTGAGAGGAAGCCGCGCTGCAGCTCGCGCGAGCGGCGCAACGCGCTCGCCTCCTCGCGCGCCCGCTCGGACTCCTGGCGTTCTCGCGCCAGGCGCAGCGAGTTGGCGGCGTCCTCCAACAGCGTCATCCCATCCGACGGTGGCGGCGTCGACCGCCAGTGGGCAAGCAGTATCCCGCCGCCGCCGGGAGCGGGGAAGCGGACCGCGATCCGGGTCGCCCCGTCGGCGTCCTCGACCTCCTGTCCCTTGCCGTGCGTGCGTCGGGCCGCATCGGCGGCCTCGAGCAGCGCCGGCGACGGCGCGATCTCGTTGCCGGTCAAGTCCACCGCGAGCCAGCCCTCCGCCGGGTCGCTCGATGTGTCGCTGCTGAGCAGCCCGACCTCGTCGGCCTGGAGGCCGTCGCAGAGGGCGTGCAGCACGACGGTCAGGCCACGCGTCAGCGGCACCGGACCGGCGAGTGTTTCGAGCACGTCGCGGATCGTCTCGAGCACGCGGTTGCGGGCCGTGACCTCGCCCAGCAGTCGCTCACGTTCGACGGCGCTCGCCACGTATCCGGCGTAGAGGTCCGCGAGCCGCAGCTCGTGCCGCGGCGGATATCCCGCCGCTTCGCGGAACACCGTGACCACGCCGAGCAGCCGGTCGGTTCCGAGCACCGGAACCGACCATGAGCTGCGCACCCCGGCATCCGCGGCGAGCGATTGCCAGGGCGCCCAGGCAGCGCTCTCGCGTACGTCGTATTCGACGACCGTCTCGCCGCTCGCGGCAGCGAGACCGACCGGGCCACCCTCGGCGCCGAACGCCAACACCTCCCAGGCATCGGCCAGCCCTGGCGGCAGGCCGAGATCGCTCGCGGCTCGCAGCCGCTCGCCGTCGACGAGGTGGACGCACAGCTGCGCCGTGCCGAGCGCACCGCCGAGCGCGGACAGGATCAGCGGCAGGCTCGACGACGGATCGGCGGAGGCAAGGCGATCGGCCAGTCCGTGCAGGCGGCTCAGTTGCCGGCGCGCGGAGGAGTCGGTCTGCTGGCCTGAGATGAAGGAGATGACATCCTCGGGGTGCGATCGGGCAGGGTCGACCTCGGCGACCACGCGGCCACGGCGCAGGACGGTGATCCGGTCGGCGAGCCGGAACATCTGATCGATGTCGTGCGAGACGAGCAGAACGGTTGTGCCCTGTTCGCGAATGTTGGCGGTCAGCCGCTCGACCTGCGCCGACTCGTTGACGCCGAGTGCGCCGGTCGGCTCGTCGAGCACGAGCAGCCGCGGTCGTCCCGACATCGCTCGCGCGACGGCCAGCAGCTGGCGCTCGCCGCCAGACAGCGACTCGACCCCGCGCGTCGTGTCAGCGAGGCCGATCCCGAGGCTGTCGAGCAATCTTCTGGCCTCCGAGTGCAGGCGGGCGTCTGAGCGCAACAGCCCGTGCCCCTCCTTGCCAAGCAGCAGGTTCGAGGCGACGTCGAGGTTGTCGCAGAGCGCCAGGTCCTGCCAGACGACGGCGACGCCGCGGCGCGAAACCGCGGCCGGCGAGGAGCCGATCCGCTCGCCGGCGATGTAGATGCCGCCGCTGGTCGGCAGGATGTCGCCGCCGATGCAGCGCACGAGCGTGGACTTCCCGGCGCCGTTCTCGCCGGCGAGCGCGACGGTCTCCCCGGGGTGAATCTCGAAGTTGACGCCGTCGAGCGCGCGGAACGCGTCAAAGCGCACGGTCAAGTCCTCGACCCGCAGCAGCGGCGCTGTCTCGACGGCCTGCTTCCCTCTCACAGTAAGCGCCATAGCGACATTGTGGTGTATGTGACCAGCCGGGCACGGCAGTGTCGCCCGGACACCCGCCGCGCCATTGCCCGCTAGCGTTACGGCGCAGCAGAACCAAGCGTCGAGCGAAGGAGACGACGGTGCAGGTAGGTATCGGATTGCCGGCCGCGATCCCCGGCGTCGAGGGGCCCGCGATCGTTGAATGGGCGCGCCGCGCCGAGCAGCGCGACTTCTCCGCGCTCGCCGAGATCGATCGCATGCACTACGACAACTACGAGCCGATCGTGGCGCTGGCTGCCGCCGCGGCGGTGACCGAGCGCATTCTGCTGACGACAACGATCCTGCTGGCGCCGCTGCGAACCAACCACACGCTGTTCGCCAAGCAGATCGCGACCCTCGATCGCCTGTCAGCCGGTCGGCTCGTCCTCGGGATCGGCGTTGGGCGCCGCGAGAGCGACTACTCGGTCAGCGGCAGCGACTACCACCAGCGCGGCTCCGGCCTCGACGCGCTGCTCGAGCGGGCGAGCGGCCTCTGGCGCGGGGAGACGCCCGGCTTCGGTCCGGCGCCGGCGCTCGCAGGCGGCCCACGGCTGATCTTCGGCGGCGACTCGCCCCGCGCGCTTGCGCGAATGGCGAAATACGGCGAGGGCTGGATCGCCGGCGGGGGCTTCGGCGACGTCTTCCGTGCCGGCGCCGAAAGCGCCCGCAAGGCGTGGACGCAGGCCGGTCGAACCGGGCGGCCGCGGCTCGTCGCGCTGTCGTACTTCGCGCTCGGCGCCGGTGCGCGGGAGGCTGCCGACGGCTACCTGAAGCATTACTACGACTTCGTTGGACCGTTCGCCGAGCAGATCGCGGCCGGCGCGCCAACCACGCCCGACGCCGTGCGCGAGCGCGTCGCCGATTTCGCGCAGGCCGGCTGCGACGAGTTGATCCTGATGCCCTGCGTGGCGGATCCTGCGCAGGTAGACCTGCTCGCCGACGCGCTCGCCGACTGATCGCCGCCGACATGCCGGACGCGCTGCGCGGGCTTGTATTCGTTCTCGGGGTCGGCGTGAGCCTCGGCGCGAGCTGGATCCTCGTCGCGCGCCTCGAGCGGATCGGCAAGCGCCTGCGCTTCTCGGAGGCGCTGCTCGGGATGGTCGCGGCGCTCGCCGCTGACGCGCCCGAGATCACCGCGGCCGTGACGGCGCTGGTCGATCACAACCGCGCCGTCGGGGCCGGTGTGATCCTCGGCTCGAATGCCTTCAACCTCGCGGCGCTGCTTGGACTATCGGCCCTGTTCGCCGGCTACATCGCGCTGCATCGCCGCGTCGTCCTGATGAACGGGGCGGTCGCACTATGGGTTGCGGTGTCCTGCCTGCTGATGGTCGTGGGAGCGCTGTCGCTCGCGCTTGCGCTTGCGCTGACGCTGATCGTCCTGCTGCCCTACCTGGCGGTCCTGGCCGCCGGTGGTGGCGGCCTGGCGCGGCTTCCACTCCGCGCCAGTTGGATCGGCTGGCTTGCGGACGCGGTCGGGGAGGAGGAGCTCGAGCTCGAGGATGCGATCCACCCGTCAGTCGGCGGGCTGCGCGACGGCGGTCTTGCGCTGGCGGCGCTCTTCATCGTCGTCGGCGCGAGCGTCGCGATGGAGCAGGAGGCATCGACGCTCGGCGCGCGCTGGGCCGTGGCGCCGATTCTCGTCGGCGGTCTCGTCCTCGCCGCGGTCACGAGCCTGCCGAACGCGGTCGCCGGCATCTATCTCGCCGCCCGCGGGCGCGGTGCCGCGACGCTCAGCACGGCGCTCAACAGCAACCTGCTGAACGTCTTTGCGGGCCTGATGATCCCCGGCGCGATCCTCGGGCTGGGAGCGCCGTCGGCCGAGTCGAGTCTTGTCGCGATCGCCTACGCGGCGCTCACGGCCTTTGCGCTGATCTGCGCTTTCGTTGACCGCGGACTGCGGCGGGCCGCCGGCGGCGTGATCATCGTTGCCTACGTGGCGTTCGCGGTAGCGCTGATCGCCGGCGCCTGAGGCGTCCGCTCGGCCCGCCGCTACGGCTGATGCTCGTCGGCCGCTTGGCCCCCGCGTACAACCACCGGCGGCGAGCATTATCCACAGTGGCGCACACCCGGCGGTCCCGGTAGTCGAGAATGTGCGGATGCGCGCCAGCGGTCCGCTCGCCGATTGCTATGACGAGGTCTTCACCGAGCTCGGTCTGTGCCGTGAGCACGCCGAACCGCTGATCGCGGAACTCGAGCGGCTCGGCAGTGAGCGGCTCGTCGCGGCCGGGCAGCTGCGCGACGCGCTGTTCATGCGCCAGGGAATCACCTTCGACCTCACGACCACCGAGGGCGCCGTCGCCGACCGGCCCTTCCCGCTCGACCTCGTTCCGCGGATCATCCCGGCGCACGAGTGGAACGAGATCAAGCGCGGCCTTGCCCAGCGGATCCGGGCGCTCAACCACTTTGTTGCCGACGTCTACCACGAGCGCGAGATCGTCAAGGCCGGCATCGTGCCCTGGACGCTGATCGCCAGCCGTTCGCACTTCGCCCGCGCCGCCCACGGCATCCGCCCGCCCGGCGGCATCTACTGCCACATCGCCGGCTGCGACCTCGTGCGCGACGGCGACGGCACCTGGAAGGTGCTGGAGGACAACGTGCGGACGCCATCGGGGATCTCCTACATGCTCGAGAACCGGATCGCCATGACACGCCTGATCCCCTCGCTCTTCGCCTACTACCGCGTGCGGCCGATCGACGAGTACCCGGCGCTGCTGCTGGCTTCGCTGAAGTCCGTCGCACCCGGGCCGGAGGGCGAGGCGACCGTCGTCGTCTGGACCCCGGGACCCGCCAACAGCGCCTACTTCGAGCACGCGTTTCTCGCGCGGCAGATGGGTGTCGAGCTCGTCGAGGCCTCCGATCTCGTCGTGCGCGACGACGTCTGCTACATGCGTACGACCAACGGCCTCGCGCGCGTCAGCGCGATCTACCGCCGGCTCGACGACGCCTTCATCGACCCGCTCGAGTTCCGTCCCGACTCGCTGCTCGGCGTTCCCGGTCTGATCCGCGCCTACCGCGCCGGTACGGTGGCGATCGCCAACGCGATCGGCACCGGCGTTGCCGATGACAAGGCGATCTACTACTACGCGCCCGAGATGATCCGCTTCTACCTCGGCGAGGAGCCGCTGCTCCAGAACGTGACGACGTACCTGCTCGACGATCCCGAGCAGCTCGAGCATGCGCTGTCGCGGATCGACGAGCTGGTCTTCAAGCCGACCGGGGAGTCGGGCGGGCGCGGCGTCGTGATCGGACCGCACACCGACGAGCTACGTCTCAGCTCGCTCGCGGCGACCGTCCGCAGCGACCCGTCGCAGTGGATCGCGCAGGAGCTCGTCCAACTCTCGACCGTGCCGTCGGTCCAGTCCGACGGATCGCTCGCTTCGCGCCACGTCGATCTGCGGCCGTTCGCGATCTTCGGCGAGCAGATCCGGATCGTCCCCGGTGGCCTGACGCGCGTCGCGCTCGAGGAGGGCTCGATGGTCGTCAATTCCTCGCGTGGCGGCGGCTCGAAGGACACCTGGGTGCTCGCCGACGAAGGCGACACGGTCGTGCCCGAACCGCCCGGGTCGATCCCCTTCGCGCCGCCCGCGCTGCCCGACCTGCGACTCGGCTCCTGGACCGGTCAGGCCCAGCAGCAGCAGCAGCAGTCCGCGCCCGCGAGCACCCGCCGAGACGCGCAGCGGCCCTGATGCTCGCGCGGATCGCCCACGAGCTCTTCTGGCTCGGACGCAGCGTCTCGCGCGCCGAGCACACCGCCCGCCTGATCGACGGCGTCTTCCAGGCTGACGTGCAGGCCTACCACGAGGACCCGGCCGGCGTCACGCTGTCCTGGGAGGCGGTGCTCGCGATCATGGGCTCGACCGCGGTCACCGCGCACACGCGCGCCTCGCGCGATGAGACCGTCGCTCTGCTCTCGACCGACGACTCGAACGTCAACTCGGTCGTCGCGAGCGTCGCCCGCGCGCGCGAGGGCGCGCGCACCGTGCGCGACGTGATCAGCGCCGAGATGTGGGAGGCGATCAACGGCTTTCAACTCGGCCTCGGCGAGGCGGCGATCGGCGTCACCGGCTACGCCGGGCCGTACTCGTTCGTCTCCTACGTCAAGAGCCGTGCCGCGCTCTTCTGGGGTGTGGCGGCACGGACGATGCTGCGCGACGAGGCCTATGCCTTCCTCGACGCCGGTGGGCGCTTCGAGGGCGCTGACATGGTCGTGCGGATGCTGCGCGTCGCGCTGCCGGCGCCTGAAGAGCCCTCCGAGCACCAGGGCTTCTCCCAGCGCGACGGCCAGGCGCTCGCGCTGCTCCAGGCGGTCGGCGGCCTGCAGGCCTACAGGCGCGCGTCGGCCAGCGCTCCGAGCGCCGCGGCGGTCGCCAGCTTCCTCCTCTTCACGGCCAGCTATCCCGACTCCGTCGCGGCGTCGATCAGCGCCGTCCGCGACGCACTGCTGCTTGCCGACGCCTCCCCGCGCACATCCGACCCGGTCCTGCGACTCTCGCGGATCCTCGCCGACCTCGGCTTCAGGGGCCGCAGCGCGGCGGCGCACAGCGGCCTGCTCGAGGTCTGCGAGCTCGTCGGCAGCGAGCTCACGCTTGTCGATACCGACATCTCCGAACGGTACTTTGGCGGGGTTGCGCCAGCCGAGCGAATCATGACTGCCTGAGGGAGCGATGCACTTCTCGATCCACTACACGACCGAGTACCACTACGCCGCGCCGGTCAGCGACAACCTCAACGCGCTACGTGTCCGACCGGCGACGACCGCCAACCAGCGCTGCGACGAGTTTCACGTCCGGATCGACCCGGAGACACGGCTCGGCCGCCACAGCGACTACTTCGGGACCGAGGTGATCGAGTTCGGGATCTCCAAGCCGCACAGTGCGCTGACGATCGATGTCCGCGCCCGCGTCGTCACCTCCGACCCGGCCCAGGCTCCGGATGCCGAATGGGAGGCGCTCAGCTCGCCGGCCTACCTGGAGGCAGCTGGCGAGTACCTGCTTGCGAGCATCCCCGAGCCGCCGGGTCGCGCGCTCGACGAGTTCAACCACCTCCACGAGGCGCCGTCACCGCTGAGCTCGGCGCTCAACCTCTGCGAGTTGATCCCCGACCGCTTCGCCTACCGCCGCGGCATCACCTACGTGGGCTCGACCGTCGCCGACCTGCTCGATATCGGCGCCGGCGTCTGCCAGGACTTCGTCCACCTCGGGCTGATCGTGCTGCGCCGCGCGGGAATCGCCTCGCGTTACGTCTCGGGCTACCTCTTCGCTGCCTCAGGTGACGACGGTGACGACTCGATCGAGGTCGACACGCACGCCTGGCTCGAGGTCCTGCTGCCGAGCAGCAGCGGCCGCGGCGAGCCGGTCTGGGTCGGGCTCGACCCCACCAACCGCGTCGCGGCCACCGAGCGCTACGTCAAGATCGGGCACGGACGCCACTACGACGACGTCCCGCCGATCAAGGGTGTCTACCGCGGCGGGCCGTCGCAGCTATCGGCGCGCGTCGTGATGACGCGGCTCGACCCGGCGACGACCGCGCGCGCCTGAAGCAGCGCGCCAGCGCGGCGGCCACGCCGCACGCCGTAGCTATCGTGTCGGTCGATGATGGGCCCTACGCGGCGGCCGCGGACTCGGCGGCGACGTTTCGAGCGACGGCGCGCCTCCGCAACCGCCGCCGTCGCCGGTGCCGCGCTGCTTGTCTCGCTCGCCGCAACCGCCGCAACCGCCGCAACCGCCCCGCCGGCGCCCGCGGCGACCGCGACCGCGCCGGCCTCGCCGAGCTGCCTGCCACACAGCCTTGACGCGTCCGCCGAGCTCGCCGGCACGCCGCTGCTCGTCAGCCCGATGCCGGGCTCAGCCGACGCGACACCGACGACGCAGATCAGCTTTCTCGGCGCCCCCAGCAGTGCGCTCGGCACCGTCACCGTGACCGGCAGCCGCAGCGGCGTCCACGCCGGTACGCTCGAGCCCTACTCGCAGGGCGACGGTGCGAGCTTCGTCGCGACGCAGCCGTTCATCGCCGGCGAGACCGTCACCGTCACCGGTAGCTACAGCTCGACCGGCGCACCGGTCCCGTTCAATTTCGCCTTCACGATCGGAACGCTCGACCCGCTCGCCGAGCTGCCGGAGACCGGGCGCACGACCGGGCCGCCCGGCACGATCCTCCACTTCCATTCCGCTCCCCAGTTGACGCCGCCGCGCGTGCAGGTCTTCGTCGACAAGCCCCAGGCGAGCGCCGGCGGCAACATCTTTCTCTCGGTCTATCCGGGCCCCGGCCAGACCGGCCCTGAGATCATGGCCCCCGACGGCCAGCTCGTCTGGTTCGACCCGCTGGCGACCGGCACGTTCGCGACGAACCTGCTCGTCCAGAGCTACCAGTCCCAACCGGTGCTGACCTGGTGGCAGGGCACGATCAGCCACCACGGTTATGGCATCGGCGAGGGCGTGATCGACAACGACCACTATCAGCAGGTCGCGACCGTGTCGGCCGGCAACGGCCTCGCCGAGGATCTGCACGAGTTCCAGATCACGCCCGAGGGCACCGCCCTGATCACGGCCTGGAAGCCGCTCTACTGCAACCTCCAGGCGGCCGGCGGCGCCGACAACGTGGCGCTCTACGACCCGGTGATGCAGGAGATCGACATCAAGACCGGCCTCGTCATGTACGAGTGGGACTCGCTCGATCACGTCTCGCTCGGCGACTCCTACGTCTCGGTGAACGCCGCGACGGTCGGCTGGCCGTGGGACTGGTTTCACATGAACTCGCTGCAGCAGGAGAGCGATGGCACCTGGCTGATCTCCTCGCGCGACACCTCGACGGTCTTCGACGTCGACATGAGCACCGGCCAGATCGACTGGCGCCTCGGTGGGCGTCAATCGAGCTTCAAGCTGGAGCCAGGCGCCACGTTCTCCTGGCAGCACGACGCCCGTCAGCTCGCCCCCAACGTGATCACCCTGTTCGACAACGGCGGACCGCCCACCAAGAAGCCGCAATCGAAAGGACTCGTGATCCGCCTCAACCAGGCCAACCACACCGCGAGCCTGATCCGCGCCGCGACCTCGCCGACCCAGCTCTGGGCGCAGACGCAGGGCGACATCGAGCCGCTCACCGCCGGCGACTGGTGGCTCGCCTGGGGCGACACCGGCGAGATCTCCGAGGTCGGCCCGGGCAACCAGGTGCTCTATCTCGCCCATTCGCCCGCCGACACCCAGATCTACCGCGCCCTCCGCTTCAGCTGGACCGGCCTGCCGAGCACGCCGCCGGCGCTCGCCGTCGAGCGGCCGGCAAAGGGCCCGTTTGAGCTCTACGCCAGCTGGAACGGCGCGACCACGGTCGCCCGCTGGCGCGTGCTGAGCGGCGCCAGCGCCACCGCGCTCGCGCCGGACGGCGCAGTCAGCGCGGACCGCGGCTTCGAAACCACGCTCGCGGCGCCGCGCTCAGCCGCCTTCGTCGCCGTGCAGGCGCTCGACGCAGGCGGACAGGTGCTCGGCACGTCGACCGCGCAGCCGACGGCAAGCGCGGCATCCGCCTCGTAGTCTGGCCGAGCATCAGCCCGCCCGCCAGCATCCCCACGGCCGCCGCACCACCAGCGCAGGCGCGCCCGCGCTGGGCCGACGCGATGGTGCTGATGGTCTGCCAGAGCTCGCAGTCGCTGGTGATCGGCGGCGTCGCGCTGTTCCTGCCGCTGATCCGCCGCGACCTGCACATCAGCTTCGCCCAGGCCGGCACGCTCGACGCCACCTCGACGCTCGTCTACGCGACGATGCAGATCCCCTCCGGCCTGATCGCCGACCGCCTCGGCCCGCGGCGCCTGTTCGTCCTCGGCCTCGTCGGCGTCGACCTGCTCGCCTTCTCCTTCTCGCTCCAGCGCGAGTACATCGGCCTCGTCGCCAACCAGGCGCTGACGGGCTTCTTCCGCGCGCTGATCTTCGCCCCCGGCCTGCTGCTGATGAGCCGCCTCTTCCCGCCCGCCCGCCGCGCGACCGCGATGGGCCTCTACCTCGCCGGCGGCGTCTCCTCGAGCGTCTTCCTCAACCTGCTCGGGCCGATCCTCGTCGGCCCGCTCGGCTGGCGCGGCAACTTCCAGCTCTTCTCCGCCCTCGGTCTCGTCGCGCTCGGCGTGTTCGTACTGCGCGGCGAGCCCCCGGCGCCACCGGCCAAGGCGACGCCGGTCTCGCTCCGCGAGGCCCGCCAGCTGCTGCGCCGCCGGGCGATGTGGCTGATCGCCGCGATCCAGTACGTCCGCCTCGCGGTCGTCTTCGGCATCAACGTCTGGCTGCCGACCTACGTCGTCGTCCAGCGCCACTACCCGCTGACCGTCGCCGGCCTGCTGGTCGCGCTCGGCGCCGCGATCACCGCCCCCTCGAACCTGCTCGGTGGCTTCGTCGCCGACCGTCTCGGCCGCCCGCTGCTGGTGATCGGCGGCTCGCTGGTCGTCCTCGCGCTCAACCTGATCCTGCTCGCCCACTCGCACACCCTCGTCACGCTGATCCTCGCCGTGGTGATCAACGCGAGCTTCTCCCAGCTCTACTTCGGGCCGCTCTTCTCGGTCCCGATCGAGATGTTCGGCCTGCGCAACGCCGGCTTCATCAGCGGCTTCGGCAACGGCTTCGCCAACCTCGGCGCGTTCACGTTCATCTACGCGCTCGGCGCGATCAAGGACGCCACCGGCTCCTTCGACGCCGGCTTCGACGCGATCGCCGCCGCCTGCGTCTTCGGCGTCATCTGCTCCATCCTGCTGGCCCGCGAGCGCCGCCACGAGCGCTACGCGCAGGCGCCGCCCGAGTGATTCGCCGCCGATTCTCTGGGGTGTGGACGTGGGACGCCCGCGCGCACTTCACGGCCCAGCACGCGACCTCCCCGTCGCGCCACGCCAGCGGTTAGCGTTTCAGCCGTGCGCCGTCTTGGTCTTGGTCTCGGCGCCGCGCTCCTCGGCGCGGCGATCGCCATCGCTCTCCTCGTGGCCGGTTCGTCGCTGGCCAGCGACCAGAGCTGGTCGGCGCCGGTGGCGCTCGCCAACTGCGGCGCGGCAACCCAGCCGAAGGTCGTCTTCCCCTTCAGCGCGCCGGGCATGCGCAGCGGCGAGGGCGCGATCGTCTGGCTCGGCAGCTCGCCCGACTGCACCGACAAGGGCAGCGGCGTGACCAGCCTCGACATCGCCGCCCTGCACAGCGATGACGAGCCGGCGGCGCCGCGCGCGCTGATGAGCGGCGCCGCGGCGCGCACCGGCCTCGCCGCTCCGCTGCAGGTGGCGGGCACGACCCACGGCCAGATCGTCGCGGTCGCAGCCGCCGCTGGCGCGGCGGTGCTCGCCGACGGCTTCGCGACGAGCGGCATCGACGAGCTGACCTCGCTCGGCGGGTCGGGCGCGCAGACGGCGACGATGGATGGCTTCATCGGCGACGCCGACGTTGCCACCGTCACCGAGTCCGCCGGCCAGTACGGGATCGAGCTGTTTGCCCAGCGCCACTACGCGAGTCATTTCGGCAAGGGCTACTACCTCAGCGGCGGACCCGCCAGGATCACCGCGCTCGCGATCGGCATGGATTTCCGCGCCGACCGGCTCGTGATCTGGGCCCAGGGCGGCGAGGTCTGGGCCCGCTACGTGACCAACGCCGGCCACGCCAAGGGAAAGCAGGAGCTCGGCCCGAGCGGCTATGACCCGCAGATCGCGGCCGTCCTCAGCGACGACGATCGCGCCTTCGTGCTCTGGACCGACGAGCCGGCGCCCGGCGTCAGCGGCGCCACCAGCGTGCTGCTCGCGCACTCCGCGGTCGGGCCGACATTTCACGGCACGACGACGCTCGCCTCCTTCACCGAACCGGCGGGCGTCCGCCTGACCGCGGGCTCGGTCGCCGCCGAGCGCCTTTCGAGCGAGGGCGTCGCGCTGCTCTGGCCGGCGCTGGCAGACGGCAACTACGAGATCGAGTCCGCCGGCGCCACCGACACCGGCGTGCTCGCGCCCTCGGTCCTCGCCGAGCCCGGCGAGGACCTCCGCCTCGGGGCTGTCGCGACCGGCCCGCGCAACGAGATCGTCGTGCTGGCCGAGGTCGCACCGCGGACCGTGGACGGCTTCGACCAGTCCCACCAGCAGCTCCTGACGACGCGCAGCAACGAGGTCCGCGACCCGGGCGGCCTCGGCTTCGGTCCGCTGACCCAGCTCGCCGCCGCCGGGCCGAACAGCGATCCCGCGGTCGCGGTCGACCCCGATACCGATACTGCTGTCGCCGCCTGGCAGACGACGCTCTACGGCGTCCCGGCGATCGACTGGTCTGCGGGCAGCGGTAGCTAGCAGCCTTCCCCAAAGGAGAACGACGTGACCTACGTGATCGCAGCGACCTATTTCGTCAAGGACGGCGAGGCGGAGGCCGTGCGCTCCGCGCTCGAGCAGGTGACCCCGCTGGCCCGTGCCGAGCCCGGCTGCGAGGCATACATCGCGCACCGCTCGGTCGAGGACCCGAACATCTTCTTCCTCTACGAGCGCTACCGCGACGCCGACGCGTTCGCCGCCCACGCCGCGAGCGAGCACTTCGAGCGGCTGATCAAGGCCGGCGCCTGGCCACGCCTGGAGCGCCGCGACGTGGTCCGCGCCCAGCCGTTCGACTAGCTACGCTCCCGCGCGCCTGGCAGTCAACCCGGAGGACGCAATGACACGTCGCAGCATCTACGTCGACGGCTACGCCCACGAAAACCCGATCCCGGCCGCGTCGCGCGTCGGCAACCTGGTTGCCTCGAGCGTGATCAGCGCGATCGATCCGGGGACCCGCGAGGCGCCGCCTTCGCTCGAGGCCCAGTGTGAGCAGGTCTTTGCGAACCTGCGCGCAATCCTCGCGGCGGCAGGCGCGACACCCGAGGACGTCGTCAAGGTCGGCTTCTACATGACCGACATCTCCAATCGCCCGGTCCTCAACCGCTTCTGGCTCGAGCTTTTCCCCGACGCCGATTCGCGTCCCGCGCGTCACACGCAACAGGAGCAGCTCGCCCCTCCGCGGCTGATCGCTGCCGACTTCCTCGCGGTCCTGCCGGAGTAGTCAGGCGCCGCCTGCCGCCGCCAGCAGCGCGGCGAGGTCGACCTCGCCATCGGGCGCGAAGGCCGGGCGTCCGTCCTCGTCGACGGGCCACTCTTCGACCGGGCGGTCCCACATCAGCTCGAGGTCGTTGCCGTCGGGGTCGGCGAGGTAGAGCGCGAGGTGCGTTCCGTGGTCGGTTGCCGTGCGCAGCGGCCACGCCGCTTCGCGCAGCCGCGCCAGCGCGTCGCCGAGTGCGGCCTCGCTCGGATAGCGGATCGCAACATGATGCAACCCGGCGACGCCGTCAGGCTGGGGCGGGCCGCCGGCCGAGCGCCAGGTGTTGAAGCCGAGGTGATGGTGGTAGCCGCCGGCCGAGATGAACAGCACATCGCCGGTCGTCCCCCAGCCGGGCACGCCGCGTTGCTCGTGGATCACCTCGAACCCGAGCACGCCGACGTAGAACGCGTGCACGCGGTCGATGTCGGCGGTGCGCAGATGCACGTGGCCGATGCGTACCTGCGGGTCGATCGGCCGGCGTTGCGGCTCGGCCGGGACCATGTTGCCCTGCTCACGCTGTGCGCCGCCCATCAGCTCTCCCTACGCTCGATCGCCTCGCCGTGCGGACTATGAACGCTCGGCGCATTCAACGTCCCAGGCGTCGAATACCTCGAGCGCGACGTACATCGCCCGCTGACCGCGTGGTGCGCCGGCATAGAGGACCGTGTGCAGCAGCACCTCGAGCAGCTCTTCCTTCGTCCATCCGGCACGCAGCGCGCCGCGCACGTGGCCGCGAAACTCGTGCTCCTCTCCCAGAGCGCTGATGATCGCGACCGTGACGAGGCTGCGCAGCTTCTGCGACAGCTCCTGCTCGCGGCCCCAGACGACCGCGTAGCCGTTGTTCGCGAGCTCCTCAAAGGCCGTGTTCAGCGCCGGCGCGCCGGCGCTCATCGCGTCGATCCGCGCATCGCCGTGAACCTGGCGGCGCATCTGCTGACCACGCTCGGCGAGCGTCTCTGTCGTGCTCATCCGGACTCCTCCCTCGTTGTTTGAGGCGCTCCACGCGCCTGCGCTGATCCTAATGGCGGCCAGCTGCGAGGCGGCCGTGCGATCACCTTGCCGGCGCCCCTGTGACCGTGGCGGGGCGCTCCCGGCGGACGAACGCGAGCGCCACGAGCGGGCCGAAGGCCAGGCCGCCGACCTGCGCGTAGTAGGCGGCCCCGGCAGCGCCGCCGAATGCCGTCGCGAGTCCCACGGCACCGAGTACGACATCGAACGCCAGCCACAGCCCGAGCACGGTCCAGGCCGGCAGCGCGACGACGTTGAAGAAGAAGGGCAGCAGCAAAACTGTGAGGATCCGCGCCCGCGGATAGAGCAGGACGTAGGCGCCGAGCACCGCCGCGATCGCCCCGGAGGCCCCGAGCTGCGGAGCGGTCGCGCTCGGTGCGACGGCGACCTGCAGGGCGAGCGCGGCGAGGGCGCCGAGCAGGTAGAAGCAGAGGAAGCGCACGCGGCCCATCCGGTCCTCGACGGTCATGCCGAAGATCGCGAGGATCAACATGTTGCCGGCGAGCTGGAGAATGTTCGCCTGCAGGAAGATGCCGCTGAAGGCCGTCTCCCAGGTCGCCGGCTGCGCCCCGGCCGAGCCGCGCACGCTGGCCTGTCCCGTGCAGAGCACCGCCTGGCCGAGCCCTGCGAGACCGAGCGCGCAGTGCTGTCCCCAATGGCTGAGCTCGTAGGGGATCGCGCCGTAGCGGACGATCGTCTCCGCGCTCGGGCCGCCGATGACCGAGCCGGCGCTTTGGATCGCGACGAGGTAGACGATCACGTTCGCCAGGATCAGCGCGATCGTGACGAGCGGAAGGCGCGCGAGACGGATGTTGTCCTTGAGCGGGATCAACTGATTCGCTGAGCCTATCCGCTGATTTCGGTGGCGATCAGGGTTCGCGCCCCGGCGCCTTGCAAATCATCCGATACCTGGTACTCTGAGCCGAGTACTCGATGCCGCGCCGAAACCGCACCAACCCGCTCGCCCTCGCCGTCCTGATGACATTGATCAAGCGCGACATGCACCCCTACGAGATCGCGACGACGCTGCGCCGCCAGCACAAGGACGAGAGCATCAAGCTCAACTACGGCTCGCTCTATTCGGTCGTCTGCTCGCTCGAGCGCCGCGGGCTGATCGTCGCCCAGGACACCGAGCGTGAGGGCCGGCTGCCCGAGCGCACGATCTACCACCTCAGCGACGCCGGCCGCGTCGAGGCGCACGACTGGCTGGCCGAGATCCTCGCGGTCCCGATCAAGGACTACCCTTCCTTCGCCGCCGGTCTCTCCTTCCTCCCCGGCGTGCCACCGAGCGAGGCGATCCTGCTGCTCGAGGAGCGCGCCGGCCGGCTCGAGGCGTTGATCGCCCAGGCGCGCGTCGTCCGCGAGATGCTCGCGCAGCGCGGCCTGCCGCGGATGCTCTGGGTCGAGGTCGAGTTCGAGGATGAGCTGCGCCAGAGCGAACTGCGCTTCGTCCGCCGGCTGCTCGCCGAGATCAAAGACGGCACGATCGAAGGCCTCGATATCTGGCAGGCCTGGCACGATGGCTCGCCGGTGCCCGAGTTCGCCCTCGCCGGGGGGGGCACCGAATGGGCGGCGTGATCGAGGCCCACGAGTTGCGCAAGCACTTTGGATCGCGCGGCAAGCTGGTTGAAGCCGTCCGCGGGGTCAGCTTCGAGGTCACGAAGGGTGAGATCTTCGGCTTCCTCGGACCGAACGGCGCCGGCAAGACGACGACCCTGCGGATGCTGACCACGCTGCTGCCGATCGATGACGGGCAGGCGCGCGTCGCCGGTCTCGACGTCGCGACCGCTCCGGCGCGCGTGCGCGAGCGGATCGGCTATGTCAGCCAGCTCGGGGGCGCCGACATGCTCGCGACCGGTCGCGAGAACCTGATGCTCCAGGGCCGCCTCTACGGCGGCGAGCGCGTCGAGGTCGCGTCCCGCGTCGAGCAGCTGCTCGGACTGCTCGACCTCGCGAGCTTCGCCGACCGCCAGGTCAAGACGTACTCCGGCGGCCAGCGGCGCCGGCTCGATATCGCCCTCGGGATCGTCCACGAGCCCGAGGTCCTGTTCCTCGACGAGCCGACCACCGGCCTCGATCCGCAGAACCGCGCCAACCTCTGGGAGCACGTCCGCGCGCTGCGCGACCGCGGCGTGACCGTCTTCCTGACGACCCACTATCTCGACGAGGCGGATGCGCTCTGTGACCGCGTGATGATCATCGACGACGGGACGATCGTCGCCGAGGGCAGCCCGCGTGAGCTCAAGCGCGACATCGTCGGCGATTCGATCGTCCTCCGCGTCGACGACGACGATGGCTGGCTGGGCCGCGTCGAGGCAGTGCTCGCAAACGCGCCGTCGGTCCGCTCGACCGTGCCCGGTGAGGATGGTCAGCTGCGCTGCTACGTCGACGACGGCGCCGTGGCCCTGCCCGACCTGCTCCGCCGGATCGACGCAGCGAACCTCGGCCTCAAGGCGATCAGCCTGTCCGAACCGACGCTCGACGACGTCTTCCTGGCGAAGACCGGGCGCTCGCTGCGCGACGGCGGAGAGGATGGCGGGTCGTGAAGCTCGTGATCGACATCCGCCTGCTCGCCTGGCGTCGGTCGCTCCAGCTGCTGCGCAATCCGGTCTGGCTGTTCGTCAGCCTGACCGTGCCGCTGCTCTATCTGGCGCTGTTCACGCCACTGCTCAAGGATCTTCCCGTGACGGGCGGACTCGGCGGCAACGTGCTCGACGAGTTCCTCCCTGGCATCCTCGCGCTGCTCGCGTTCACCAGCGGCGCAAACGCCGGCTTCTCGACCTTGTTCGAGCTCCAGGCCGGGGTCGTCGAGCGCTTCCGCGTGACGCCGGCAAGCCGCCTCGCGCTCTTGCTCGGGCCGCTCGTGTCGGGCATGACGAGCATGTTCATCTTCGACCTCGTCCTGCTCGTCGTGGGCATCGCCTTTGGCTTCCACGTGCACGTCCTCGGGCTGCTCGTGCTCGCGGTCCTGCTCGCGCTCTTCTACCTGACGATGGCCGCCTTCTCGACCGCGGTGGCGCTGCTGACGAAGGAGATCACCGGCTTCGCGGCGATCGTCAACGGCATCAACCTGCCGCTGATGCTGCTCGCCGGCGTGCTGCTGCCGATCTCCCTCGGCCCGGCCTGGATGGGCGTCCTCGCCCACTTCAACCCGCTCTACTACCTCGTCACCGCCTCGCGCACGCTCGCGCTCGACAGCTTCTCGGGCAACGCCCTCTGGCAGGCCTTCGCCGTGCTGACGCCGCTCTGCGCACTCTCGCTCGCCTGGGCCACGCGCGTCTACCGTCGCGCGGTCGCTTAGCGCTGCTTGGTCAGCCGCGGCTAGCGAGCGGCCCGGCGCCAGCGAGCGCCTGCGGCACGTGCTGGTCTGCGTGGTAGGAGGAGCGCACCAGCGGGCCGGCGGCGATGTGGTCGAAGCCGAGCTCGTAGGCGGCACGCTCCAGCGCGGCGAACTCGTCGGGATGCCAGTAGCGCACGATCGGCAGGTGCTGCTCGCTCGGGCGCAGGTACTGGCCGACCGTCAGCACCTGCACGTCGTGCTCGCGCAGGATGCCGAACGTCTCGACCATCTCCTCGTGCGTCTCGCCGAGCCCGACCATCAGCCCCGACTTCGTCGTCACCGCATCGCCGCCAAGCTGCTTGGCGTTGGCGAGCACGCGCGCCGAGCGTAGGAACTGCGAGCCGCGCCGGGCGACGGGGTAGAGCCGCGGCACGACCTCGACGTTGTGGTTGAAGACGTCGGGGCGTTCGGCGATCACTCGCGCCAGCGGCATCTCCTGGCCCTGGAAGTCTGGCGTCAGGACCTCGATCTGGCAGCCCGGCGCCTGGCGGCGGATCTCGCGGATCACGCCGACGAATGCGGAGGACCCAAGGTCCGGCAGGTCGTCGCGGTCGACCGAGGTGATGACCGCGTGGCGCAGCCCCATCTGCGCGACGGCGCGCGCCACGCGCGCCGGCTCGAGCGGGTCGTGCCAGGTCGGCTTGCCGCTCTTGACGTTGCAGAAGCCGCAGCGCCGCGTGCAGGTGTCGCCGAGGATCATGAACGTCGCGGTCCCGCGCTCCCAGCACTCGCCGACGTTCGGGCAGGCCGCCTCCTGGCAGACCGTGTGCAGCCGCTCGTCGCGAATCAACCGCGTCAGCTCACGGTAGCGCGGGCCGCCGGGCGCTGGGACCTTGAACCACGGTGGCTTGCGCGCCCGCAGCTCGACGGTGCTCGTTCCGAGCACCGTCGTCACATCCATCCCGCCGGGCTTGCTGCGTGCGCGTGTCGCGGCCACCGATGAAGCCTAGCTTGCGACAAGTGCCGCGCCCACGGCGTGCTCCAGGCGCGTGCGCGACACCAGCCGCTGGCGCAGGCCCAACGCCTGGGCCAGCTCGAACGCCAGCCGCTTGCGCACGCAGTCCATGAGGTCGCCTCGCCCGCTTTCGCGGGTGACCGACGTCATCTGCACGTCCGGCAGGCCGCACGGCACGATCCATTCGAACGGCGTCAGGTCGTTGTTCACGTTGAGCGCAAAGCCGTGCGTGCTGACGCGCCGCTGCACGTGGATCCCAAGCGAGGCGATCTTCCGCTCACCGACCCAGACGCCGGTCGGGCGATCATCGGCCCCACGAGCCTCGATCCCCTCGGCCGCCAGCGTTGCCACGATCGCCAGCTCCATCGTCCGCAGGAAGTCGATGATCGGTCCGACCCTGACGATCGGGTAGCCGACGAGCTGCCCGGGTCCGTGGTAGGTCAGCCTGCCGCCACGATCGACGTCGACGACGTCGATCCCCTGCTGCGCGTACCAGTCCTCGCTGAACTGCAGCTCCGCCTGCTCGCTGCGACGCCCGCGCGTGTAGACGGGCGGATGCTCGAGCAGCAGCAGCACATCTGGGATCGCGTCCGCCTGGCGCTGCTCGCGCAGACGCTCCTGCAGTGCCAGCGCCTCGGCGTAGGGCACCTGTCCGGTCTGGCAAACCCAAAGCTCGGGCATCTGCCTTGAGAATGACAGACGGCCTGCCCGCTGCCGCCGGCGCGGGCTCAGGTCGGCGAGTACGAGCCCTCCTGCCTGCCTGGCCCCAGCGGGCTCGCAAGGCGCTGCTCGCGGTCGGTCGGCCGGCGCAGGGCGATCACTCCGAGCAGCGCCACCAGCACGCAGGTGACGGCCCCCACGCCGAGCCCGGCGCGCGCCCCCGCCGCTGCCATGACCCAGCCGATGATCGGTCCGCCGATCGGCGTCGAGCCCTGGAATGCGACGAACCACAGCGACATCACGCGACCGCGCATCGTCGGCTCCGCCGCGAGTTGGAGCGTGGCGTTGCCGGTCGACATGAAGGAGACGCTCGCCCAGCCGACCAGCGCGAGCGCCACAAGTTCGAGCGCAAGGCTCGGCGCGAGCGCCGCGAGTGCCATTGCCAGCCCGAATCCCGCGGCCGCAATCACGAGCGGGCGCACGCCGGTCTTGCCACGCCAGGCGACGAGCAGCCCACCGGCCACCGCCCCGATGCCCATCGCGGAGGTCATGAAGCCGTAGCCCGCGGCACCGGCGTGGAGCCCCTCGCGGGCCATCACCGGCAGCGAAACCTGGAACTCGTAGGCGAGGCAGCCGACAAGCGCCATCATCACGAGCGGGAACGCGAGCTCGGGCGTGCGCGCGATGTAGCGCAGCCCCTCGCGCAGCTGGCCGGCCGCGCGGATCGCGGGTGGGCTCGGATGAAGCGCGGAGCGATCGAGCGTCATCAGTGAGGTCACGACCGCGACGAAGCTCGCCGCATTGACGAGGAAGCAGACGCCGACGCCGACGGTCGCGATCAGCAGGCCGGCGATCGCCGGGCCGACGGTCCGCGCGACGTTCACGAGCACCGAGTTGAGCGTCACCGCGTTGCGCAGATTCTCCGCTCCGACCATCTCGCTCATGAACGACTGGCGCGCCGGGTTCTCGAACGCGTTGTTGAAGCCGAGCAGCGCCGCAAGCACGCCGATCTCCCAGACGGTGACGCTGCCCGTTACCGTCAGCAGCCCGAGCGCGAGCGCCTGGATCCCCATCGCGCACTGCAGGAACACCATCGCGCGCCGCTTGTTGACGCGGTCGGCGATGACGCCGCCGTAGGGCGCGAGCAGCAGCACGGGCAGTGTCTGCAGCGCCACGATCAGGCCGAGATCGGTGCTCGAGTTGGTCAGCGTCAGCACGAGCCAGGCCTGCGCCGTCATCTGCATCCAGGTCCCGGTCAACGACACGGCCTGCCCGGAGATGTAGCGGCGGTAGTTCGGCACCGCCAGTGCCTGGAACGTTGTTCGCGCCGCTTGCAGAACCCGAGCGCTCACCGCCCGCGCTCCCCGACCAGCTCGGCCAGGACCTCGAGCGCGGGAATCGCGCGCAGCAGCGCCGTCCGTTGGGCGCCGTCCAGCTCGCGCACGTACTCGCTCAGCGCGCGGGCCCGTTCGACGTGCACGCGCTTGCGCAGCCGCCGCCCCGCGGCCGTCGCCACGACGATCGCCGCGCGACGATCATCCGCCCGCTGCTCGCGGCGAATCAGCCCGCGCTCGCAGAGCTGTGTCGTCACGCGCGAGACCATCGTCGGGTTCATCGCCTCGGCCTCCGCCAGCTCCGACAGTCCGATCGGCCCGCGCCGCGCGACGGTGAAGAGCACGGAGATCTCCGACGGGGTCAGACCCGTCGCGGCGACCGTCGTTCGCAGGCGGCGCGAAAGCCGGCCGATCACCGCGCGCAGGCGGTCGACCGCCTCGCCATCGAAATCCTCGAGGGCGCCAAGCGAGTCGTGCGAATCGGCAGGTAGAACCTTCATCGGCGTGGGCATCTCCTAAATCACTTGCTTGCCGATAGGTATTTTATCAGCTGCCCACCCGATCGCGTTCAAGGCCCACTAGTTGCGCGACGCGGCGATCAGCGCTCCCGCTTCTTCCAGCCGGCCCTCGCCGATCAGCACCCGCTCCCCGACCCGCACCGCCGGCACGTCGCTGACGCCGAGTTCGAGCGCCTGTGCACCGGCGCGCTCGAGCTTGTCGCGGACGCCGCGCGTCGTCACCGCCTGCAGCAGTGCGCGGGGGTGGATCTCGCAGGCAGCGCCGGCGATCAGCACGTTGTCGGCGAGCTCGAGCGTGTTGCCGCCCGCGAACGCCTGACGAAAGGCTGCGAGCGCGAACGGAACGCACTTGCCGATCCGCTGGGCGTAGGTCGCCGCGAGCATCGCAGTCTCGCTGTCGAAGGGAAATCGTTGCGGCCAGACCAGCGGTTGCAATTCGAGCTCGCGCGCCCGGCGCTCGATCCCGTCGCGTACAGCGAGCCGGTCGGCCTCGCAGCGGTAGCCCTCGTAGCGCTCGGCCTGCGGCAGGCTGCGCGCAAGAATCGGCTGCCACGGGCACGGCCCCGGCAGAACACTGAGCGCGCGCTCAGCCGCCAGGTAGGCCATCGGGCTGGCGAGGTCGAAATAGAACGTCGCCGGCGCGTCCATCGCGCTGCTAGCCGTGGATCAGCCAGCCGTCCGCGTCGCGAGCGGCCTCCATGACCCCTTCCGCCAGCGTCGGGTGGCCGTGGACCATCCTCGCCACCTCGGCCACGCCGCCCTCGAGGGCGCGCACGTTGACGAGCTCCTGGATCAGCTCGGTGGCCTTGGTCCCGACGATATGCCCGCCGAGCAGCTCGCCGTAGCGGCTCTCGCCGATCACCTTGATCAGCCCGGTGCGGTCGCCGAGGACCGTGCCCGCGCCGACCGCCCCGTAGGGCACCTTGCCGACGAGCACGTCGAAGCCGCGCTCGCGCGCCTGCGCCTCGGTCAGCCCGAAGCTGGCGACGTTCGGCATGCAGAAGGTCGCCCGTGGAATGTCCTCGTAGGCGAGCGGGTGCGTCGGCAGGCCGGCGGCGGCCTCGACGGCGATGATCCCCTCGTCGGATGCCTTGTGCGCGAGCGCAGGGCCGGCGACGAGGTCGCCGATCGCGTAGACGCCCTCGCGCGAGGTGCGCTGCGTGCCGTCGACCGCGACCAGGCCGCGCTGATCAAGCGTGATGCCGGCGACGTCGAGTCCGAGCGCGGCGACGTCCGGCCCGCGTCCGGCGGCGATCACGAGCCACTCGACGGTCGCCTTCTCCTCGCCGAAGCTGAACGAGACGCCGGTCTTCGTGCTCTTCGCATTCTCGATCGCCGTGCCCGTCTGAACGTTGATGCCCTGGCGCGAGAGGCCGCGGCCGACGACCTTGGAGATGTCGGCATCCTCGGTCGGCAGCACCCGGTCGAGCATCTCGAACAGGTAGGTCTCGCTGCCCAGGCGGGCATAGGCGGAGGCGATCTCAGCACCCGAGGCCCCCGCGCCGATGACGGCGATGCTCGCCGGCAGCTCCGTCAGCGCCCAGGCTTCCTCGGTCCCGACGATCCTCCCGCCGAACTCGATCCCGGGCAGCGCGCGGGGGACCGAGCCGGTCGCCAGGATCACCGTCTTGGCGCTCAGCTCGTCGTCGCCGACCTTGACCGTGCCTTCGCTCGTGAGCGAGGCCTCGCCTTGGATCAACTCGATCTTGTTCTTCTTGAACAGCCCGCTGACGCCGCCGGTGAGCGTCGAGACTACCTTTGCGCGGCGCTCCACCACCGCGCCGAAATCGACCTCGGGATCGGCGACGCGAATGCCGAACTCGCCGGCTTCGCGCACCTCGGTCAGGACCTCCGCCGAGCGCAGCACCGCTTTCGCCGGGATGCAGGCGTAGTTGAGGCAGCGCCCGCCGACGCTGTCCTTCTCGACGACCGCCGTGCTCATGCCGAGCTGCGCCGCCCGGATTGCGGCAACGTAGCCGCCCGGGCCGGAGCCGATCACGACACAGTCGAATGTCTTTGATGCCATAGCCCGTACCCTATCGGAGCGCTCCCCGCTCGATCAGCCATGCTTCGCTGATGAGCGGCCAGGCAGCGCCCGAAGGGCTCGAGATCGCGACCGGCGTGGTGATCCCGCTGGACGAAATCGAGCTGCGCACCAGCCGCTCCTCGGGACCGGGCGGCCAGCACGCCAACGTGACGGCCTCGCGGGTCGAGGCGAGCTTCGATATCGAGGCTTCGCGATCGCTCGGCGACGGGGTCCGCGCCAGGTTGCTCGATCGCTTCGGTCCGCGGGTCAGCGCCGTGGCCCAGGATGAGCGCAGCCAGCATCGCAACCGGGCGATCGCGCTCGAGCGCCTGCGGCTGCGCCTCGCGGAGGCCCTCCACGTGCAGGCCCCGCGCCGGCCGACGCGTCCGGGCCGCGCCGCGCGCGAGCGACGGCTCTCGGCCAAGCGCAGCCAGTCCGAGCGCAAGCAGTCGCGGCGCCCGCCGCAGTCCGATTAGTGGCCCGTCGGAACCACTAGCGCTGGGGCTGCCGCGTCACCTGGATTCGTCCCATCACGCGGATCAGCTTCCAGAACAGCCAGCCGCCCGGGATCAGGACGCCGAGGCAGAGCGCCACGCCCGCGAGGTTCTGCGCCTCGACCAGGAACAGCGAGAAGAGCAGGATGATCAGCGTCAGCAGCGCCTCGAACAGCAGCACCGCCCAGTACCGGGTGAGCAGCATGCCGAGCGCCAGCGTCCCGGTCAACGCCGTGAACGCGAGCACGCCGGGTCCGGGATGCTTGCCGGCGATCGTCGCACCGGCGATGTAGGCGATCACGTTGGCGAGTGCCAGCGCCGCCGCGACGACGGTCGCCGCGACCAGTCCAACCGGTCGCTCGCCCGGTGCGAGCGGTTCCAGCGACGCCCGGGCCGCCTCGTCGCGAATCTCGCCGCGGGTCGGCGACGGGCGATCCGGCTCCGGCGCGACGGGCGCCGGGACCGCCGGCGGCTCCGGCCGGGTCTTGCGGCGGCTAGGCGCCGGCAACGCTCGTCACCTGGCGCAGCGCCGTGGCCGCTGCCCGCGGATCGGCGGCTTCGCCGATCGCCCGTACGACCGAGATCCGAGTTGCCCCGGCGGCGAACACGACGCCGACATTCGCTGCGTCGATGCCGCCGATCGCGAAGAACGGCACGCGTGCATGAGTGGCGGCGTAGCGCACGAGCGCGAGTCCCACCGGGGCATAGGAGGGCTTCGTCGGCGTCGCCCAGACCGGCCCGACGCCGATGTAGTCGACGCCGTCGACCGCGTCGATCTGCGCCTCGCTGTGCGTCGACAGCCCGATCAGCCGGTCGGGCCCGACGATCTCGCGTGCCGCCGCCGCCGCCATGTCGTCCTGCCCGACGTGGACCCCGTCCGCATCGATCTCGACCGCCAGCAGTGGATCGTCGTTGACGATGAACAGCGCGCCCGCCGCGCGGCACCTGGTGGCCAGCGCCAGCGCGTCGGCGGGGAGCGGTGAGCGCGTTCGCAGCTGCACGATGTCAACTCCTCCCGCGAGCGCGTCGTCGAGCACGCGCTCGAGCGTCTGCCCGTCGCCGATCAGATAGAGTCGCGCGTCGGCGAGCCGGTCGATGATCATCCAGCCAAAGTGTGCCAGCATGGATGGGGATGGATCGGCACGAGTTGATCGTCATTGGCGGTGGCGTGATCGGCCTCTCGATCGCATGGCGCGCCGCGCAGCGCGGCGTCGGCGTGACACTGCTCGAGCGCGACGGCTTTGCGTGCGGCGCCACGCGCGCGGCCGCCGGCATGCTCGCGCCGGTCGCCGAGGCCGACTTCGGCCAATCGGGGCGCGCGCTGCTGGGTCTTGGGCGCGACTCGCTGGCCGCCTGGCCGGCCTTTGCCGACGAGCTTGCGCAGGCCTCCGGCATGCCCTCGCGGCTGCGCCACGACGGGACGCTCGTGCTGGCGCGCGATCGCGACGAGGCCGAGGAGCTCGAGCGCCAGCTCGCCTATCGCCAGCAGCTGGGACTCGAGGTCGCTCGCCTGCTCGCCCGCCGGGCGCGCGAGCTCGAACCCGCGCTGACGCCGTCGCTGCGGCTCGCGCTCGAGATCCCCGGTGAGGCGAGCGTCGACCCGCGCGCTGTCTGCGAGGCCCTGGTGATCGCGGCGCGCGCTGCCGGCGCGCAACTGCGTGAGCACTGCGAGGTGGCTGCTCTGCGCCGTCACGGCGGGCGCGTCGCCGGCGTTGTCCTGCGCGACGGCGATGAGCTCGAATCCGATCACGTGGTGCTCGCGGCGGGCGCCTGGTCCGGCGGCCTCGCGGACGTGCCGATCAGGCCGGTCAAGGGTCAGATCATGCGCCTGCGTGACGGCGCCGGTCCCGGCCTCGTGCGGCGCACGCTGCGCTTCGACGGCGGCTACGTCGTTCCCCGCGGCGACGGCGTCTACGTGCTCGGCGCGAGCGTCGAGGAGCGCGGCTTCGACTGTGCGGTGACCGCGCGGCCGCTCTATGAGCTGCTGCGCGACTGCGCGGAGCTGATCCCCGGATTGCTCGACCTCGACGTCGAGGAGATCAGCGTCGGCCTGCGTCCCGGCAGCCCCGACAACCTGCCGCTGATCGGTGCAGCCGACGAGGCGGGGCTGATCCTTGCCTGCGGCCACTTCCGCAACGGCATCCTGCTCGCGCCGCTGACCGCGCAGCTCGTCGTCGACGCGCTCGCAGGAGCTCCCCTGCCTGCCGCGATCGCGCCCGGTCGCGACGCGCCGCACGAGGTGCTCGCGTGATCTACGTCAATGGCGACGAGCAGCCCGACGCTGTCAGCGTCGCAGCGCTGCTCGAGCGGCTGGGGATCGGCGAGCAGGCGCGCGGCGTCGCCGTCGCGCTCGACGGCGAGGTGCTGCCGCGCTCGCAGTGGCCGACGGCGCCACTGCGGCCGGGGATGCGCGTGGAGGTGGTCGGTGCAATCCAAGGCGGCTGAGGCCGCGACCGCCGGGGGCGGCCTGACGCTCGCGGGGCGGACGCTCGGCTCACGGCTGATCCTCGGCAGTGGCGGCTTCACCAGCCTCGATCTGCTCGCCGAGGCCGTGCGTGTGAGCGCCACCGCGCTGGTGACGGTCGCGATGCGCCGGATCGACCCCGCGGCCCGCGGCTCACTGATTGAAGTGCTTGACGGTCTCGGTGTCGGCGTGCTGCCGAACACCGCCGGCTGCTACACGGCGCGCGACGCGGTGGCCACCGCCCAGCTCGCGCGCGAGGCGCTGCAGACCGATTGGATCAAGCTCGAGGTGATCGGCGACGAGCGCACGCTGCTGCCGGACGCAGCCGAGCTGCTCGTGGCAGCCGAGCAGCTGGTTGCTGACGGCTTCGTCGTACTGCCCTACACGACCGACGATCCGATCCTCGCCCGGCGCCTGGAGGACGCCGGCTGCGCGGCGGTGATGCCGCTCGGATCGCCGATCGGTAGTGGCATGGGCATCGCCAACCCCTACAACATCGCGCTGATCTGCGAGCGCGCCGGCGTCCCGGTTGTGCTCGATGCCGGCATCGGCACCGCCTCCGACGCCACGATCGCAATGGAGCTCGGCTGCTCGGCGGTGCTCTGCGCCAGCGCCATCTCGCGCGCCGAGGACCCTGTTGCGATGGCCCGTGCGGTGGCCGCCGCGGTCGACGCCGGAGCGCTGGCGCGTTCCGCGGGACGCATCCCGCGGCGTCTCTACGCCAGCGCCTCGAGCCCGCTCGAGGGCATGCCAGACCTCGGATGAGGGGGCTGCGGGAGCCGGTCTTTGGCCGGCTGCCTGTCCTTGCGAAGCGAGGGTCCTCGCCTCGCGCCGCAGGCGTGTCATTGGCGATTCGCGCGGCATCGTCTGGCGTTGGCGATGAGTGAACTGCATGCGCCGCTTGCCGCGCAGTGGCACGCAGCGTGGTCGGGCCGCGATCCACGGGCGTTCCTCGAGATCTGCGCGCCCGATCTGCACTACGAGGACCCGCTCGTCGTCGAGCCGCTGCTCGGCACGCACGCGCTCGGCGAGCACGCGCAGCGGCTCTGGCGCGCGTTCCCGGACGCGACGATGGAGCCGACCGGCGAGCCGCTGGGCAGCGACACCTGGCTCGCCCTCCCGGTGCGGTTGCAGGGTCGCAACACCGGTCAACTCGACGGCCTTCCGGCGAGCCACCGCGAGCTCGTACTGCACGCCGTCTGTTGGTGCGAGCTCGACCTCAGCCGCGAGCGCTTCTGGCGCGTGCGCTCCTACTACGACGCGCACGCCGCGGCGGTCGCGCTCGGCCTGCTGCCGCGACCGGGCAGCTGGCGCCGGCGCGCCGTGCTTGCGCTGCAGGGGTATGGCATCTGGGGCGCCGGCGAGTCCGGCGGCCTATCCCAGTAGAGCGGAGCTCACCCCGGCGATGCGTTAGCGTCCCCGAGGTGAGTCTTCCCACGGGCAAGCTCGGCGCCACCGGCGTCGAGGTCACTGCGCTCGGGTTCGGCGCGATGGAGCTTCGCGGTCCGCCACGCGGGCCGGCGATCGAGGACGACCAGGCCGGACGGGTCCTGAATGCCGTGCTCGACGGCGGGATCACGTTGATCGATACGTCGATCGACTACGGCCGCAGCGAGGAGCTGATCGGACGCTACCTCGGAGGACGCCGCGACGAGTACTTCCTCGCCTCCAAATGCGGCTGCCTGCTCGAAACGCCGCCGGGAGCCACGCCGCCATTCCGCCACGACTTCAGCGCTGCAAACGTGCGCGCCGGGGTCGAGCAGAGCCTGCGGCGGCTGCAGACCGACCGCATCGATCTGGTCCAGGTTCACATGTCGCCGAGCCGCGCAGAGCTGGAGGCCGACGGCACGGTCGAGGCGCTGACCGAGCTGCGCGAGGAGGGCAAGATCCGCTTCCTCGGCATGTCCGGCACGCTGCCGGAGCTGCCCGACCAGCTTGCGATGGGCGTGTTCGACGTCTTCCAGATCCCCTACTCGGCAGTCCAGCGCGAGCACGAGGAGCTGATCAGCGAGGCCGCGGAGGCCGGCGCCGGCGTGCTGATCCGCGGCGGTGCCGCACGCGGTGCGCCGGCCGAGGACAAGGGCTGGAGCGTGCCGCCGATCGGCCTGACCGCCGACGTGTCAGAGGACCGCTGGACCTCCTCGGGGGTCGAGGAACTGCTCGACGGAATGAGCAGGTTCGAGTTCGTGCTGCGCTTCACGCTCACTCACCCCGGGCTCTCCAGCACAATCGTCGGCACCAGCAACCTCAGCCACCTCCAGTCGAACCTCGAGATTGCCGCGAAGGGTCCGCTCCCCGCGGATCTCTACGCGGAAGCCAAGCGGAGGCTCCCCGTGGGACCACCGGCAATCAGCAGCTAGCCGTCGCGCGTCGCCGCCGCCGTCGGGCCGATGGCCGTCTAGGCCTATGCTGTCTCGCTCGCTGATGCCACGCCATTTCCTCACCGGCAGCGAGTTGAGCCCGTCCGATCTGGCGGCACTGCTCGATCGTGCGCTTGAGCTCAAGCGCGCGCCGCTCAGCTCACGGGCGCTCGCCGGTAGAAGCGTGGCGCTCGTGTTCGAAAAGCCCTCGACGCGGACCAGGGTCTCCTTCGATGTCGGCATCGACGAGCTCGGTGGTCATCCGCTCGTGCTGCGCGGCGACGAGCTGCAGATCGCTCGCGGTGAGGCGCTGCGCGACACGGCGCTCGTGCTCTCGCGCCAGGTCGCCGCGGTCGGCGTGCGGACCGGACCGCAGTCCTCGCTCGAAGAGCTCGCCCGCCACAGCGAGATTCCGGTCTTCAACATGCTGAGCGCCGAGCACCACCCCTGCCAGGCGCTTGCCGACCTGCTGACGTTGCGCGAGGCATTCGGCGAGCTGGCGGGCCTGCGCCTCGCCTATGTCGGCGACGGCAACAACGTGGCGAGGAGCCTTGCCGTGCTAGGCTCGCTTGCGGGCGTGGAGGTCGTCGTGGCCTCGCCCGCGGGCTATGAGCTCGAACCGGGCAGCCCTGCCACGCTCCTTCGCGATCCCGCGGAGGCGGTCGCTGGCGCACATGCGGTCTACACCGACGTCTGGGTCTCGATGGGGGACGAGACCGAGGCGGATGCGCGCCGCCAGGCGCTGGCCGCCTACCGCGTGGACGACGCGCTGCTCGACCTCGCGCGTCCGGAAGCCTTCGCGCTGCACGATCTGCCGGCGCACCCGGGCGAGGAGATCACTGCCGAGGTTCTCTACGGCCCGCGCCAGCGGATCTGGGACCAGGCCGAGAATCGCCGCCACGCGCAGAAGGCGTTGCTCGAATGGCTGCTCGCATGAGCGGCGATACGGGCTCGGCGACCGGCACCGCGGCGCGACCAGCCGTCGGCGACGAGCTCGAGTTGAGGGTCGACTCGCTGGCCTTTGGCGGCGCCGGCGTGGCGCGGATCAACGGCTACGTCGTGTTCGTCGATGGAGCTTTCCCGGGCGATCTCGTACGCGCACGTGTCCACCACCGCAAGAAGGCCTACGCCCAGGCGCGCGCAACCCAGCTGATCGAGGCCGGCCCCGACCGCGTGCCGGCGCTGGCCGACCACCCCGGCGCGCCGTGGCAGGAGCTCGCCTACGAGCGCCAGCTCGAGATCAAGCACTCCCAGGTCGCCGAGGCGCTGCGACGAATCGGCCACCTCGAGGGCTTCGAGCTGGCGCCGATCGTCCCGGCACAGGAGCAGTGGCGCTACCGCAACAAGCTCGAATACTCGTTCGGCACGGGCGCCGACGGGCAGCTCGTCTGCGGCTTCCACGCTCCCGGATCGTGGGAGCAGATCCAGCCGATGACCGACTGCCTGCTCGCCTCGCAGCGCGGCAACGAGCTGCGTGAGGAGGTCCTCGCCTGGTGTCGCTCGCAGGGCCTCGAGGCGCTCGACCGGCGCGATCGCGGCGGCTTTCTGCGCAACCTCGTGATCCGCGAAGGCCGCCGCACCGGCTGTTTCCAGGTGCGGCTGATCACCGCTCCGGGCGAGCTCGACCGCGACTCGCTGGCGCAGGCCGTGCACGCCGACGGCGTGCTCTGGACGAGCACCGATGCGCTCGGCGAAACGACCACTGGTGGCAAGACCGAGCTGATCGCGGGCGTCGAGAAGCTCGAGGAGCAGATCGGCGAGCTCGTCGTCGACATCTCCGCAGAGGCGTTCTTCCAGACGAATACGGAGATGGCGGAGCAGCTCTACGCCCTGGCCGTCGAGGCCTGCGAGCTCGACGGCTGGGAGCGCGTCTTCGACCTGTTCTGCGGCACCGGGACGATCGGTCTCAGCCTCGCGGCACGCGCCGGTCACGTCTACGGCCTCGAGATCGCCGAGACGGCGGTCGCCGATGCGATCGCCAACGCGAACCGCAACGAGATCTCCAACGCGAGCTTCTTCGCCGGCGACGTGCGGCTGGCGATGCGCGAGCTGCGCGAGCGCGCCGGGCGCCCGGACGTCGTCGTCCTCGATCCGCCGCGCGCGGGCCTCTCACAGAAAGTGGTGCGCCGGATCATCGAGACCTCGCCGAAGCGGATCGTCTACGTCTCGTGCAACCCGACGACGCTCGCCCCCAACGCCGCGCAGCTGGTCGAGGCAGGCTGGCGACTGGGGCGCGTGACGCCGGTCGACATGTTCCCCCAGACACCTCACATCGAGTGCGTCGCGGTGCTCGAGCGGTGATCGCCGCGACGATTGCCGACGGCGAAATCGCGCCGGCCGAGCACCCCGACCCGGTTCCCGGCGCAGGCGAGGTCCTGGTCGCGGTGCACGCCGCCGGACTCAACGGGGCGGATCTGCACCAGCTCGCCGGGCACTATCCGGCGCCGCCCGGCGCGCCGCCGGACATCCCGGGGCTCGAGCTCGCTGGCGAGGTGGCCGCGCTCGGGCCGGGGGCGGCGCGCTTCGCGATCGGCGACCGCGTCATGGGCATCGTCGGCGGCGGCGGTCAGGCGGAGCTCGCCGTGGTCCACGAGCGCCAGCTGATGCCGGTGCCCGATGCGCTCGACTGGCCGGCAGCCGGGGGCGTGCCGGAGGTCTTCACGACCGCCCACGACGCGCTGTTCACGCAGGCCGGCCTGCGCTCAGGGGAGCGGTTGCTGATCCACGGCGGAGCCGGTGGCGTCGGCACGGCCGCGATCCAGCTGGCCGTCGCGAGCGGCGCGGTCGTCCATACGACGGTCCGCGACGCGTCGCTGCGCGACGGCGTCGCGGCGCTTGGCGCGAGCGTGATTGCGCTCGAGGACTTCGTCGAGCATGGACCGTTCGACGTGATCCTCGAGCTTGTCGGCGCGACGAACATCGCCGCTGACTTCGAAGCGATCGCCCCCTTGGGCCGGATCGCGGTGATCGGGATCGGCGGCGGCGCGCGCGCCGAGGTCGACCTGCGCACGCTGATGTACAAGCGCGTCCAGTTGCGCGGCTCGATGCTGCGCGCGCGGCCGCTCGAGGAGAAGGCTTTGACGGCGCGGGGACTCGAGCGCCAGGTGCTACCGCTGTTCGCCAGCGGCGCGCTGCGCGTACCGATCGCGGCGACGTTCCCGCTGGCAGACGTGGCGGCGGCCTACGAGCGCTTCGCCGCCGGTTCGAAGTTCGGCAAGATCGTGCTCGTCAACGGACCGGCTGCCGACGAGCGCCTCGCCGCCGGCGCGAATCGCGCCAAGACGGTGGTCGTCAGCTGAGCCTAGGGACCGCTGATGAAGATCGCGACGATCGGCGTGCTGGAGCTCAGCTTGCTGAGGTGGCTCGCGACATCGAAGTATGTGGCGCGCCCGTCGCTGTTGGTGAGCGCGCAGCCCTTGTTGTGCAGCGAGCAGCGCGCGGCGCGGTAGGCCTTCTCGACCTCGCCGACCGTGCTGCCGACGTGGATCCCGCTGGCGGTCTCGTAGCGTGCCGCCTCGGCCTGCGTCGCGCCGTACTGGGCGACGACCTCCAGCGCGACGACGCTCAGGCCCTCGGAGTTGACGTCGACCTGGAGCGCGCCGTAGATCCACTCCGGTCCGGCGTCCGGGCCGAGCCGGCCGGGACGACCGATCGCGCCGATCACCGGACCGGTGTTCTCGCCGATCGAGATCGGACCAACGGACTTGTCGGGCACGATCAAGTAGCGCGGCGGCACTGCCGCCACAGCTGCGCCGCTCGACGCAAATAGGCAGGCGAGCGCTAGGGCTGCACAGCAGACTATGCGCATCGGCACGCGTCTGAGCCTACCGGCGGATCGCCCCCGCTGCCGCAGGACCCTGGTCACCGCTCGGTAACGATCTCGCAACACGATCATTACCCGCGGGTCACATCTGCCAGCAGGCCACGCCATAGCTTGACCGAACGGTCGCGGAGAGCCGTGGCGCCGGGCGTTGCTCGGCCCAATCTGACCAGGGAGAACGTTGCTCAGCTCGTTGTTGCCGTCGCAGTTGCCGCCCGCAGCCGGGCGCAGCGACGGGAACCGTACGACGCGGCAGCTGGTCGCGGTGAGCTTCGCGATCACGCCCCTGGCGCACGCCTCGAGCGGGGCTCCGCTGTGGGCGGTCGCAATCGCTGTGGTCGTGGTCGCGCTGGCGCTCTTCCTGATGTTCGGGCCCTCGTGGAGCCGGCGGCCATTCTCGCGGGCGCGCGCCACCGATCCGGTCGGGCCGGGCGTCGAGCCCGGTGAGCGCGAGAAGCCCGCAGGCGATCAGTAGGGAGGCAGCTCGGCGTACCAGCTGCCGAGCGCGCGGAACGCGGTCCAGAAGGCGCGCTTGGTCCGCTCCTCGTCGAGCGCCACGTCAATATTCGGCACCAGCAGCGCAGCCGTGTGCAGGGTCAGCTCCTGCACCTCGCCAACGGTCTCCTCGAGCGTATTGGCGAGCGGAAGTTCGAGCTCGTTGAGCGCCTCGAGTGCGTCGGCGCCCATCGCCACGATGATCTTCGGCGCGACGATCGCGATCTCCTCAGCGACTCGTGCCATGCAGCCGGGATCGGCGAGCGAGGTATCGGCGACCGGGCACTTGATGAACAGCGTTCCGTAGACCGAGAGCGGGTCGATCTGCAGCCTGCGCAGCGACTTCATCAAGGCGGTTCCCGAGCGACCGTAGAATGCGACGCCCTCCTCGATCTCCGACGGGACGGGCGCGTACTTGATCAGCATGATGTCGGCCTGCGGGTGGCCCGAGCCGAGCACCGGCATCAGTGAGCCGCGCGGGCAGGCGGTGCAGTCCTGGATCTCGCGCGAGAGCAGGTTCAACTCGCGGATTGCGCGGTCGAGATAGCGCTCGCGGATCTCGTCATCGGTCGCAGGCATTGGCCGCACGATCTTCAGCGGGCCGCTGGCTTGTCCTTGGGAGTGCATCAGGACTTGCGCATCGCGCGTCGCACGCGGCGCTCGCGACGTGCCCGTCGAGCGGGCGGTGGCGTCGCCTTCGTCTCGATGAATTTCAGCGCCTGGACGTAGAGCAGGCTCGTCGGCCTGGTCTGGATCTCGGCGTCACGAAGCGACTCGAGAAACTCCTGCGGCCCGTCGAAGTCCCGCATCCGCACGCGCACCGATCCGAGGCCGGCGGCGACGTGGGCGTCGGATCCGGCGCCGGCGATCAGACGGTACTTGCCGGCGAAGCGGACCGCCTCCTCGTTGAACGAGCTGATCGCGACGCGCGGGTTGAACACCTCGATCGCGTCGATCTCGTCAAGGATCGCGAGCATGTGCTCGTAGTCCGGGACGGAGTGCAGCCGGTCGAAGGGGTGGGGAACGTAGACGAGGCCGCCCTGGCGGCGGATCTCGGCGATCGTCTCCTCGAGCGTCAGTCCGCGCGGAATCTTCTCTTGCAGGAAGAGCCCGATCACCTCTCCCTGGGTCGCGGTCTTGACCTCCTCGCCGACGATCACCTTGACGCCGCTCGCCTTGCGCGCGGCATCAAGCGCGCCCGAGACCTCGTTGTGATCGGTCACGGCAATCGCACCGAGGCCCTCCGCACGCGCCGTCGCCAGCAGTACCTCGACCGGCGTCGCGCAGTCCGGCGAATGATCGGTGTGCATGTGCAGATCGACGTCGATCAGCGCGCGCCGCGCGAGCGTGCGACGGATCGTCGCATTGCCGCCACCGCTGCGCCGCCGGGCGGCGACCAGCTCGTAGACCTCTTCGAGCTCATCGACGACGCGACTCCACGAGAGCTGCTTGCGCAGCGCCCTGCTCGCGCCGCTCAGGCGCCCGAGCAGCTTGGCGTCGCCAACCAGCCGAGCGAGCTGCGCCGCGAGCAGCTCGGCGTCGCCGGCGTCATAGAGCAGGCCGCGCTCGCCTTCTTCCAGCACCTCCTCATACACCGGCAGGCGCGAGGCGACCGGGACGGCGCCGGCACCGATCGCTGCGAGTGCAAGGCCGGGCGCCGGTCCGCCGCCCGCGGAGGCGAGCACGACGACGTCGGCCGAGCCGAGCAGGGCCTCGCGATCGAGCTCGTCGGGGCTGGCAACGCGTACCCGCTCCATCAGCTCGGCCCGGAGCGGCACGCGGCTCGAGGAACCACGCGCGGTCAGCACCGTTGCGTGCCAATCACCCTCGAGGCCAAGGCGGCGGAGGGCCCGCAGGAACACCCGCAACCCGGCGCGCTCCTCCTCCTCGATGTAGGCGATGTGCAGGCCCGGTCCGCCTGCGCCGCGGGCCGTATCGGCGACGCTCGCGCCGGGGAGCACGACACGGTAGTCGGCCGGGAAGTGATCGTTCATCACCGCCGCGGTCGCCCGGTAGCTCGCGATCCGCGCGTCGAGGCGGCCGAAGAAGAGCTCGACGAAGCGGCGCGTGACCTGGGTCGAGATCAGCCGCTCGGCGGGCGCGTGGAAGCTGCCGACGTTGAGCGATCGCGAGTGGCGCAGCGCCGTGCTCGCAGTGCTCGGGGCGAACGGCTCGTGGACGTGAACGAAGTCGAGCGGCAGCGTGCCCAGCAGCTCCTCGACGGTGTGCGCGACGTCGACCGGCACGGCGACGCTGTGGCCCGCCCGTCCAGACGGACCCATCGGGACCACTTCGCCGGCGGCAAACAGGCCAGCGCTGCCATCGGCGCTCCACAGCCGCTCCGGTTGCTCGCGCGCGTCGCGCAGAGCGCGCCGTGAGACAGCCGCCAGGCGCGCTGAGTGCGATGGCGCGACGATCAGGATCCGGTGACCGCGCCGGGCAAGCTCCTGGGCGACCGAGTCGATGTAGACACCGAGCTCGCCGCCGGCCTCCCACGCGTACGGGGAGACGTGAGCGATCTGAAACTGCACCGCCTCAGGATAGGTGCGCTGGCGCGCGGTGCGCTAGCGCACCGCGCGCGTCTTCGCGCCGGCCTTCGGCTTCGTCGACGGCAGCCCCGAGTAGCGCGCGATGAACTTCTCGGTGTCGGCGCGTGCGACGTAGTCCGGCCGCTGGTTGTGCGGTGACTTCATCAGGTAGGAGCTCGGGCCGTCGAGCTGACCGCTGAGGCCATGGTTGAGCGCCAGCTTGCAGCAGCGGACGGCGTCGATCACGATCCCCGCCGAGTTCGGCGAATCCCAGACCTCGAGCTTCAGCTCGACGTTCAGCGGCACATCGCCGAACGCCTGGCCCTCGACACGGATGTGCGCCCACTTGCGATCGGTCAGCCACGGCACGTAGTCCGACGGCCCGACGTGCACGTCATCGGCCGGCAGCTGGTGGTCCATGATCGAGGTGACGGCGTTCGTCTTCGAGATCTTCTTCGACTCCAGGCGCTCGCGCTCGAGCATGTTGAAGAAGTCCATGTTGCCGCCGACGTTGAGCTGCGAGGTGTGCGCGATGCTGACGCCGCGGTCGGCGAATAGGGTTGCAAGCGCCCGGTGCACGATCGTCGCACCGACCTGCGACTTGATGTCGTCGCCGATGATCGGCAGACCCGCCTTCTTGAAGCGGCGGTCCCAGTAGTCCTCGCGCGCGATGAAGACGGGAATGCAGTTGACGAAGCCGCAGCCGGCCTCGAGAACCTGCTCGACGTACCACTTGGTCGCCTGCTCGGAACCGACCGGCAGGTAGGAGACGACGACATCGGTGTGCGTGTCGCGCAGGATCGAGACGATGTCGGCGGTCTCGCCGGGCGCCTTCGTGATCTTCTGCGAGAGGTACTTGCCGAGCCCGTCGAGCGTCATCCCGCGATGGACCTGGACGCCGAGCTGCTCGGGTACCTCGGCAAACTTGATCGTGTTGTTCTGGCCCGACCAGATCGCCTGACCGAGGTCCTTGCCGACCTTCTCGACATCGATGTCGAAGGCCGCCGTGAACTCGATGTCGCGTACGTGGTAGCCGCCGAGATCAACGTGCATCAGGCCGGGTACCGTCGCGGCCGGATCGGCGTCCTTGTAATAGTGGATCCCCTGAACGAGCGCGTTGGCGCAGTTGCCGACGCCGATGATCGCGACGCGCACCTTCTCGTGCTGGTAGCGCGCGCTGCCGTTGCTGTTGGGGTTGGTGGGTGTCACAAGCGTGCCTTTCCTGAGTGCCGGGACAGCCTACACGCCGGGAGCGGCCTGGTTACGAAGTTCACTGCGCACGTGAAAGATCCGTTGGAACACGGTGAAGGCGCTGAGCACGGCCAGAACGTAGACGGCCGGAGCGAGCAGTGAGAAGTGCGCGATCCCTGCGCCGCGCGCGAACACCAGACCGACCGACAGGATCACCACGCGCACCGCGCGCGTGGCCAGGCCGACCTTGCATTCGACGCCGAGCGCCTCGGCGCGGGCGCGCGTGTAGGAGACCATCAGCGACGCGAGGACGGCGACGACGACGGCGGCGACTGCGAGCTCGTTGTGTTGGCGCGTGAACGCCACCGCGACGGCGGTCAGCACGATTCCCTCCTCGCAGCGGTCGAGGGTCGAGTCGAGGAACGCTCCGAACGGCGTTCCCTTGCCGGACATCCGCGAGTAGCGCCCGTCGAGCGTGTCCATGATCGAGCCGACGATGAAGGCGACGCCGCCGAGGAAGAAGTAGCGCTCCAGGACCAACCCGGCCGCGACGACGTTCAGCACGAGGCCGGTCAGCGAGATTGTGTTCGGCGTCAGGCGTGACTCGATCAGGCGGTTGCGGACCACCGCGCGGGTCTGTGTCGCGCGCGGCGAGGCCCCCCGGCGCGGACGCACCGGGGGCTTCGTGGCCTGGGGCGTGCTCACGTGACTGCCACGCGGGCCGCCGACGGCGGCGCGAACGCCCAGACGTGTGGGCGGATGCGGGCGAGCCGGCGGGCGACGATTGCGGCAACGCCGGCGGCAACCAGACCGAGCAGCGCGTCGAAGATGAAGTGGTTGGCCGTGACCACGGTGACGAAGGCGATCAGGACCGGCCACATCGCCCACCAGACCTTCGCCGGCCAGCTGCGCACCAGGCGGACCAGCGTCCAGCCGATCATCACCGCGAAGGCGACGTGCATCGAGGGCACGGCAGCGTAGGGGTTGACGAATATCTTCAGGACGCCGTTGTTACGCGGCGAGGTGTTCGTCACCTGCGAGACCGTGTCGACGAAGCCCCACTGGGGCAGGAAGCGCGGCGGCGCGGTCGGGAAGAGCGCGTAGCCGATCAGTCCGATCGCCATGCCGACGAAGAGCATGTTGCGGACAAAGTAGTAGCTGCGGTTGTGTGCGAGGTAGAGGTAGAGCAGCAACGCGATCAGGATCGTCGTCTGGGCGTTGATGTAGAGATAGCTCGCGAGCACCATCAGCAGGTGGCTCCCAGACGCCCAGCTCTGCACCGACGGCTCGATGAAGATGTGCAGTGACTGCTCAAGCGAGATCACCGACTGGGCGTGCGCAAACGCCGGCGCGCTGGAGCTGTCAACGGCGCCCTCGACCAAGCGATAGACCAGGTAGGCAGCGCCGAAGAGGCTGACCTGACAAGCCGCGTCGCCCCAGCCCTTAGGCAACCGTCGCTCGATATTGGCAGTCAGGCGACGGAGCATCCTAAGGGTGCATCCTATCGGCAGTCGGCGCCAGCCGGAAGCAGATTTCGTCGCGAGCCGCGACGATAACCACGTGAAGCGCGCGCCATGGACGCCGCCGAAGGCCGCCCGCGTGGCACGGATCCGCGCGCGCCTGCGTGAGCTCTACGGCGTCCCCGCTGCAGCGCCCCATGAGCGTCCGCTCGACGAGCTCGTCCTGACCGTGCTCTCCCAGAGCACCAACGACCGCAATCGCGATGTCGCCTTCCTCGCGCTGCGCGAGCGCTTCCCCAGCTGGGAGGCGGTCCGCGACGCCCCGCTCGAGGAAGTCGAGCTGGCGATCCGACCCGGCGGCATCTCGAAGGTCAAGTCGGTTCGGATCCAGCAGATCCTGCGGGCGATCGGCGATCCGCTGAGCCTCGACTGGATCGCCAGCGCGCCGATCGAGCAGAGTCGCGACGCCCTCTGCACCCTTCCCGGCGTCGGGCGCAAGACCGCGGCCTGCGTCCTGCTGTTCAGCTACGGCCTACGCGAGATTCCCGTCGACACGCATGTCTCGCGCGTCGCCACCCGCCTCGGGCTGCTGCGTCCCGGCGCCCCCTTCGACGAGCTCCACGACCAGATGCTCGCCCTCACCCCGCCCGGCGCCGAGCTCGAGCTGCACATCAACCTCCTGCGCCACGGCCGCCGTACCTGCCACGCCCGCAACCCCGAGTGCGACACCTGCGGCCTGCGCCGGATGTGCCCGCGCGTGGGCGTGGCGGACTGAAGGCGATGACGGAGATCGCCTTCGAAGCCGCGATCCACGCCGGCGCCGATCAGATCTTCGACCTGATCGCCGACCTCGGCGGCCAGGACCGCTGGCTCGGCAGGTCGTCGGCCTTCCGCGGCACGAGCGAGGTCTCGGCGAACCCGGCGACGCTCGGCACGACCTATCGCGAACCCGGCCTGCTCGGCGTCCGCACCGGCGAGGTCGTCGCCTACGAGCGACCAACGCTGATCGCCTTCCACCAACCGATGGAGCTGAGGCTCCACGCCGGCACGATCGACATCCTGCTGCGCGCCACGCTGACGCCGACAGCCACCGCGACCAACGTCCGCCGCGAGCTGACGCTCTCAATGCCCGCCCACCTGAGAGCGCTCCAGCCCTTGGTACTCCACGCCTTCCGACGCGAAAACAATCGCACGCTCCAAGCCCTCAAGGCCTATGCCGAATCCCTCTGAAGCGCAACACCTGACGATTCACCGCGCCTGTCAGCACTAGGCGAGGACGGCCGCGTCAGCGGGCGCCCGCAGCCCCCGCAGCGCTAGTTACTTGCCCCGGATAAACGGTTGAGAACCAGAGCGGCCGCGCCAGGGTTGACGCGGCCGGTCCGGGCAAATGGTGTTGTGCTCTGATCGAGCAGCGTGA
>Ga0302184_10000047_pt1 | contig 88095 bp, 89 predicted proteins | sample I_Palsa_N3_3_FD_200233 | JGI IMG/M metagenome (GOLD analysis project Ga0302184, IMG submission 200233) | Peat permafrost microbial communities from Stordalen Mire near Abisko, Sweden - I_Palsa_N3_3 | ecosystem: Environmental > Terrestrial > Soil > Palsa > Peat permafrost | place: Sweden...
CGCCTCGACGAGCGCGACGAGCTCCGCCGGCTGGAGGACTTCGAGGAGCTGCGGCGCGGTCATGCGCATTGCGTCGGCCTCGCGCAGTTCGGTTTCACGCGCTGGGTGATCCTGTTCGCTGGCTTTATGTGGCGCGGTCATCGCGTAATCGCCCTTAGTGGGGGAACGGGGGAGACCTCTCGGTGCGTCTCAAGAACCTGGGAGCAACGCTACGCGTCTTCGAACGGCCAGAGCTCGCGCCCGCCGATCAGAACGCTCAGGCGCGGCCACGGCGGCCGGCACAAGGCTTGCGCCATCGCGATGCTGTAGGGACTCATATCGAGCTCTGAGTCGATCATGATCGCGGTGCCATCGTCGAGTAGCAGCCGCACGTCGTCCACTCCCTCGCCATCGCAGCTCGCATCGACGACGGTGCGACCCCTCAGCGCCTCCACAAGCGCACGAGCGGGATAGCGCTCCGTTTCGCCCATGCGCCCAGCATAAGGATCACGGGAGATGCGGGCTGCGGTTGCGCCTCGCCCGGCGTTCTCGCCACCCGGCCCTCGCTAACTGAACCGGCGCAACCATGCCGCGACACACACAAGGTACGCACCCGCGCTCTCGCCATGCCAGCCCGCCTTACCTGCCCGCAGCTCGCTCTATCGCACCGACAATCCCGCCGATCGCTCTCGCCCGCTCATCCTGCCGCCGCTCCCAGAGCTCGGCTCACGCCTCGCCAACAGCCAAATACACTCTACGCACCAATAGTGCTAGAGTCGCTGGCGTGACCATCCATATGAGCCCATGTGCGGCGTTCTGGCGGAATGCTCTGGCTCGTCGACGGATATTCCCTGGGCGCGCTCACGCCCTCTCGCAACGGCGGTTCTCGTGTTGACGGTGGCGAAGGTTTCGGCCGGTGGCGGTGGCGCGTACGCGTCCTATCTGGAGGGTCGGTCGCAGCCTCCAGAACAGGGCGACTACTACCTGAAGGATGGTGAGCGGGTTGAGGCTCCTGGCCGGTGGGTGCTCGGTCCCGGCGGCGCGGCGGCGCTCGGCGTCGACCCTTCGTTGCCGGTTGACGGTGATGCGTTTCACGCGGTGATGGCTGTGCGTCATCCAGTTACGGGTGAGCAGTTGCGTCGCGTTGGTGCGAACGGTGAGGCGGTGGTCGCGATCGATGCGACGTTTTCGGCGCCGAAGTCTGTGTCGGCGGTTTGGGCGCTCGGTTCGCCGCAGGTGCGTGCGGCGTTGGAGTCAGCGCAGGAGCGCGCGGTTGATCGTGCTCTTGAGCATGCGGTGGAGTTCGTGCCGATGGTTCGCCGGCGTGTGGATCAGGACACGGTGGTGCGCGAGAACGCGCGGGAGGTGTTGGCGTCGAGCTGGCAGCACACGACCGCGCGGGCGGTCGCCGGTCAGGTTCCCGATCCGCAGTTGCATTCGCACGTGTTGATCCATGGCGCGTTGCGCTTGGACGGCAAGGTGGTTGCGGTTGAGTCGCGGGCGTGGCTTGTGCATCAGCGTGAGATCGGCGCTACCTACCGATCGGAGCTTGCGCGCGAGCTTCGAGAGCTCGGGTTCGAGGTCCAGCACGGGACGGGCCGCGGCAACCGCTACTTCGAGCTGGTTGGTGTTCCGGATGGTTTGCGTGAGCGGTGGAGTTCGCGTCACCATCAGGTCGCTGGCGCGATCGAGCAGCGCCTCGCCGAAAAGAAGGCAGCGCTATTGGTGGTGATCGAGCAGGGGGGTCCGGAGGCTGCGGACGCGGCCGTCCGGCTCGACGGCCTTGAGCGGAGTGGCCGGTTGATGCCGGCTGAGGAGCGGCGTTTCGCGATTTCCAGTCGCGCTGCGAAGGGGACACTCGAGACGGCGGGGGATCTGGACCGCGTGTGGTGGGAGACCGCGGTCGAGTACGGCTTCGACGCCAGGACTGTCGAGGAGCTGCGCGAGCGTGGTCGTGACCGGGAGCCGCAGTGGCGGGATCTGGACAACGAGATCCTCTCCCGGCTGACGGAGTTCGACGCGACGTTCGCGCCGCGCGAGGCGCGCGCGGTGGCGCTCGAGTCTGCGGCTGATCTCGGGCCGGAGGCTGGGTTGGCTTCGCTCGCGCGTCTGCATGAGCAGGACCGCGTTCTTGATCTCGCTGATGGCCGGCAGACGACTGCGGTGCATCGAGCGCTTGAGCGTGAGACGCTGCGGAGCGTCGGCGAGCTCGCGAAGGTTCGCGGCGATGTCATTAATGACGCGCTCGTGACCGCCGAGGTGGGGCTTCTCGCGGCTGGTGTCGCGGCGCGTGGTGGTGAGCTTGCGGGCGAGCAGGAGCGAGCGGTCCGGGTCGCGTGTTCTGACCAGCGGCTTGTCGTGGTGGTCGGTCAGGCGGGGACGGGGAAGAGCACGGCGCTGCAGGGTGTCGCGCGCGCCCACCAGCAGGCCGGAAGGACCGTTCTTGTAACGAGTACCGGCGCGCAGGCCGCGGAACGCCTCGCCACCGAACTAGGCGAGGTTGGTGTCGAGGGTCGCGGGTATTCGACGACCGCGCTCCGTGTGAACGTCGAGCGCGGACTCGTTGTGCTGGACGCGGGCGTGACTGTGATCCATGACGAGGCGGCACTCGCTTCGACCAGGGAGCAGGCGTGGTTGTTCAAGGTGGTGAGCGAGTCGGGGGCGAGGTTGGTCGCGATCGGCGACCCACGCCAGTCACAAGCGGTTGGTGCCGGCGGGCTTTGGCGGGAGATCGAACGGACCGCGAGGGAGCGGGACGCGTTCGTCGAGTTGTCACGGATCGTTCGCGCAAAGGACCCGGCTGACCGTCGCGACCAGGCCTTGTGGCGGGCGGGCCAGCACGACCACGCCCTCGCCAACTACGCCGACCGCGGCCTCGTCGTCATCGAGGCTGATCAACGACGGCTCGAGGACCGGGCGCTCGACGCCGCGCAAGCTGATCGTCGCGCGGGCCGTGAGTCGCTGGTTGTTGCGGAGTGCTCGAACGAGCAGCTCGATGCGCTCAATGCGCGCGCGCAAGCGATCCGCTATCAGGACTTCGAAATTGGAGCGGAGCGTGTGGCGTTGACGGGCCGGCCCTACGGACTGCGTGCCGGTGATGAGATCGTTGTTCGCGCGCCGGTCCAGCACCCCGATGTCGGCTCGGTTCGCAACGGCGTCATCGGCCAGGTCATAGACGTTGACGCGGAAGCTGGCACGGCGATGTTGAGGTTGAGTGATGGTCGCGAGGCCGCGTTTGACCGCGAGACGCTCGACAAAGGGCAGGTCCGCCTCGGGTACGTGTCGCACCCGTTCCCTGCGCAGGGACGCACGACCGACACGACCCACCTGATCGCTGGGCCGCTCTCGACCGCCGAGGGCTCATATGTCGGGCTCACGCGAGCACGCGAGCGCACCCACCTCTACGCGTCAGGCGAGCAGCTCGAACTCCCCGAGCAGCGTGAGCAGGCGATCACGGCTTTGGCGGAGCGCCTCGGGCGCTCCGAGCCGGACCTACCGTCGATCCGTGTCCCGCTCGCCCACGAACAACACGTCGAGCGCGAACACGCTCAGCTCGCGCTGCCGGCCGACGTCGAGCGGGCTGGCGACGGTGTCGCTGCGTTGCGTGCCGAGCGCGACCGGCTCCAGGCGGTCATCGGCAGCTACCCGCGGGACGCGGCCGAGCAGATCGGCTTGCTTGAGCGCAAACTCGAAGGCCTCCATGACGCCGCCCAGCAGTGGGATCGCCATCTTCAAAGCGACCGTGGCGAGCTCGCGGCACTCGGCCCGCTCGCCAGGCGCGGCAAGCAGGCCAGCATCCTCAGCTCCGAGATCCGGCGCGGCGAGCGGGAAGCTGAGTCTGTGCGCGAGGCTGAGCGCCGCGCGCGGGCGGAGCTCGCCGCGATCCAGAGCGGCCCGGACAGCCCAGCGCGGTGGGAGGCCGAGCACCCGCGTGCGGGCGAGCAGCTGCGCGAAGCCGAGCAGGCGTTCAAGGACGCCGTCGAGCGCGAGGCCGGCCGCGCGATCGGCGATCCCGGCGAGCACATAACGCGTGTCCTCGGAGAACGCCCCGGCAACGACCGGCCGGTTGAGCGCGACACGTGGGAGCAGGCCGCGCGCGCAGTCGAGGCCTACCGCATCACCCACGAGATCGATCCGGCAGCGCCGACCGCGCTCGGGCCCGAACCCCAACGTCGGGGCGCCGGTTGGCGCCAGCACATCGACTGGGAGAGCGCGGGTAAGCAGGTCGTCGACGCGCGCGAGCGGCTTGACATCGAGCAGCCCGGCTACGGACCGGTCGGGGAGCGCATGGCGCGGGTCGCGGGTCTGATGCCCGAGCAGGACCGCGAACGGACGCTCGAACGCGACCTCGGCTGGGAGCGGTGACCCGAGCGTGGCGGCAGCGCGTAGCTCCGCTCCACCAGCCCGTCAACCCGGCTTCGCCGGGTTCCCCTCACTTGCGTTCGGTGACTGCCCGGCTCCGCTGCGCTATGGGGCGACGATGGGTCGGCCAGGGCCGACCCCTGACCGAGGGGGCCGGTGTTGTGTGCCGATCCCCCGCGTATCCTGGGTTGTGATCCGCTATGGCTGACGATGAGTTCCTCACGGTTGCGCAGGTCGCCGCGCAGTTTCATGTGACGCCGCAGACGGTGCGCTCCTGGATCGATAGCGGCAAGCTGAAAGCCGGTCGCGTCGGTAAGGCGTATGTGATTCTCCGCGGCGACGTGTTCGCGATGGTCGAGCGGGCCGCGAGCGAGCCCCGACGCGGCGAGCGTGCCACGTGGGCGGATGAGCGCGAGAGCGAACTGTCTGGAGTCGGGAACGGACCGGGGGCGCTGTGGACCGGCGCGGGGACAGCAAGCGCGCTCGTCCCGCCACGCTCGCGCTAGGCACGACTCAGGCGCTGCGGCGCTCGCGAGCCTCGACCTCCGCCAGCAGTCCACTGGCGCGATCCTCGCGCTCGACCTCCACGGCGAGCGCGCCGGCAGCCTCCGCGAGCAGCTCGTGGGCCTGCGCGACCTCGATCAGATCGGTGCCACCGCCCGCCCGGTTCAACTCGGCGGCAGCGGCATCGAAGCGCGCCCACAGCGCCGCAGGGCCGCGGCGCCCGGTGCCCGGCCTCAACTCGTACGGCGGCTCAGCAGTCGCGGTGTGCGCCGGCCACGCGTATCCCTCAGCGGCCGCCTTGCGACAGACCTCAGCCTCCCTGCGCGCCACCGCAGCAAGGTCGGCAAGCCGCTGGCTGAAGCCGGCATCGGGCGGGGCCAGGCGGTGCGCTTGGACCACCTGCCGCCAACGCTCCTGCACTGCCGCAAACGCTTCCTGAGTCGGGTCGCTACGTGCGCTCAAGCCGCCGATCATAGGACTACATCAGGATAAACCCCGATAACCACGGCTAATAGCATCTAATCACAGCTATTTCAGTCTATCTCGTGTACAGTACGCGACGTGGACCTACTCGCCGCGTCGATAGAGGTCACAAGGCGTGCGGGCTTCGGCAGCCGCACAAAGTGCGGTCGTCGTGCGCCGCGACGAGAGGAGTGGCCGGTCGATGGCCAGCGACGCGCCGCGTGAGCCGGCGCTCCTCGATGCCAAAGGCGCGAGCGCCCTGCTCAACGTGCCGGCCTCGTGGGTGGCGGCCGAGGCGCGCGCCGGACGAATCCCACACGTGCGGCTCGGACGCTACGTCCGTTTCGAGCCTGAGGCGCTGCGCGATTGGTGCCGGGAGCGCCAACGCGGACCGTGGCGAGGTGGCCGCCCAGCGGCGTAAGATCGATGCGCCGGGGAGGCGGTCCACCGGCACCGCACAGCCCATGATCGTGGCGACCGCGAGCCGCAGGAGGTCTTGATGCAGAGCGAGGAGCGCGCGGCCGCGGGGCAATCGCAGAGGCGGTCCTACGGCACCGGCTCGCTTTACGTACGCACCGATCGAAGCGGGCGCGACACGTGGTACGGCTATTGGCGAATGAACGGCCGCGCGGTCAAGCGACGCATCGGCCTACGGCGCGCCGCCGGATCTCGAGAGGGCCTGACGCGCGCACAGGCTGAAGCGGAGTTGCGCCGACTGATCGGCGAGGTCAAGGTCGAAGCCATAGTCAGCGAGCGACTGACGGTCGAGCAGGTCGGACAGCGCTACCTCCATTACCTGCAGAGCAAGGGCCGCAAGCCATCCACGATCGCCGCCGTCCGCGGCCACCTCACCCACTGGCATTCACCGTTCTTCGCCGAGCGCTCGCTACAAGCGATCACGGCCGAAGACATCGCCGACCTGATCTCGCTGATGCACGCCGGAGAGCGCCCGAGCGGAATCACTCGCTCCAAGCAGCTGTCGCCGGCGTCGATCCGCAAGATCGTCAGCACGCTCCACGCGCTGTTTGACTTCGCCACGAAACGCGGGTGGGCGTCGCGTAACCCCGTGGACTCGATCGAGCTGCCCGAAGTCACGCGCAGCGAAGACATCCGTTTCCTCACGCCGACCGAAGTGCGCGCAGTCGTCGCGTCCGCAGTTCCAGGGGCTCACGAGGCGATCGACCGCGCGCTGTACATCACGGCCGCGATGACCGGCCTGCGTCAGGGTGAGCTGATCGCGCTGCGCTGGCGTGACGTCGACTGGACGGCCGCGCGGGTTCGCGTACGCCAGAACTATGTGCTCGGCGAGTTCGGGACGCCGAAGTCAAAGCGCTCGACGCGCAGCGTCCCGATGGCCGACGACGTGGCCGCCGAGCTCGAGCGCCTCTACCGGGCGACCGAAGCGCGCATCGGACGCGAGCCGCGCGACGATGAGCTCGTCTTCGTCGACCCGTTGACCGGCGAGCCGCTCAACAAGAAGATGGTGCTGCTGCGCTACCGGCGCGCGCTACGTGCGGCGCGACTCGACGAGACCCACCGCTTCCACGACCTCCGACACACCTTTGGAACGCAGATGGCCGCGGCCGGCGTTGCGATCCGCACGCTGCAGGAGTGGATGGGACACCGTGACATCCAGACGACGATGCGCTACGCCGACTACACGCCGAGCACCCACGAGGCCGAACTGATCGCGGCCGCGTTCGATCAGACCGTTGTCGGGCTGCGTGGTGGCGAGACGGAAGACATCGTTGGTCCGCAGACGTAAAGCTAGCGCGAGTCTGTTGGGATATCCCGACAGCGTACACTTGTCGTGATATTCAGTCATTGCTACCATGTCGGATTATGCCGACAGATCGCGATGAGGCTGGCTCCCGGGGTCCGTACCGGATCTATACGCCCGCCTCGCTCGGCGATGCGATCCGCCATTACCGAACTGAGGCCGGCCTGACGCAGGCTCAGCTCGCGGCGATGGCGGGGCTCGGGCGGAGCTACCTCTCCGAGCTGGAGACGGGGAAGGAGACCGAGCAGTTGAAGCGGATCCTCCGCGTACTGAGACAGCTCGGCGTGCGCATGACGTTGGATGAGGCGGATTGGTAGTGGCCGACGAACTGGCGGTCTGGCTCTACGGCGAGCGCGTGGCGGTCATCGATCGCGAGCGCGGGCGCCCTCGACTCGTCTACACGAGCGAGGCGCTCGACCGGTATGCCTTGGGCACGCCGCTGCTGTCGCTCTCGCTGCCCGTCGGGAACCGCCGGTATTCGCAGGGCGTCGTCCGCCCGTTTCTCGATGGGCTGCTTCCCGAGGAGGAGTCGCGGAGGTCAATCGCTCGAGACGTTGGCGTGCGCCCGGATGACACCTACGGCTTGATTGCGGCGCTCGGTCGTGACTGCGCTGGCGCGGTCGTGATTCAGCCCGCCGACGATCCGCCGCCTCCGCGCCCGACAACCGCCACCGCCGAACCGCTCACTTCTAATGGGCTCGAAGCGCTCGTCGCCAACTTGCGCAGCGCACCCCTCGGCGCGGGCGGACGGGTGCGAATCTCGCTGGCCGGCGTCCAAGAGAAGCTCGTCCTCACGCGGATGCCAGACGGCAACTGGGGCCGACCCGTCGACGGAACGCCGTCGACTCATATCCTCAAGCCGGAGATCGCGGCATACCCGCAGACCGTCGAGAATGAGGCCTTCTGCATGCGCCTCGCGAGGCATCTCGGTCTCGCCGTCGCCGCAGTCCAGACCACCGAGGTCGCCGGGCGCAAGTTGATCGTCGTCGAGCGCTACGACCGTACCCTGAGCGCTGATGGATCTGTCGAGCGTATCCATCAAGAGGACTTCTGTCAGGCGACCGGCACCACGCCAGACATGAAGTACGAGGAAGACGGCGGGCCTTCGCTGCGGCGGATCGCGGGCATCTTGCAGTCGCTAGCAGCGTCGGATTCGCTCATCAGCCTGCTCCAGGCCGTCACGTTGAACGTGCTGATCGGCAACGGCGATGCGCACGCCAAGAACTTGTCGTTGCTCCACGAGGCTTCCGGCGCCCTGACGTTGGCTCCACTGTACGACCTGATGTGCACGCTGCACTACGGCGACGACCGGCTGGCAATGTACATCGACGATGTCCGGCGCACCAACCGCGTCACGATCGAGCGCCTCGCTAACGAGGCCGTGTACTGGGGCATATCCCGCGAGCGTGCGACCGCGACTATCGACGGCCTTCTCGCACAGGCGCCTGCGGCGATCGCCGCGGCGCGCGCGGAGACGAGAGGCGTTCCCAAGGAGATGATCTCCGTTGTCGAGCGCCAGCTGAAGCATCTGCGTTCCACGGGGTGAAGCACAGTCGGCGCTGCGCTCCAGACCTCGGGACGCGGCCGTGGTTGCAATATGGTTGCAATTTCACGTGATTCCACATCATCTGAGAGCACCTTAGAGCCCGAAAACACTGGGTTTGTGACCCAGGCTCACCCCCAGATTCGCTTTCGATTCCCGTATCCCGCTTCGAGGAAACGCCCGTAGTCACTGGCTCCTCGGGCGCAATCCGTATGCTCCGCCACCGCCACCGCCACCGCCACCGCCACCGCCACCGCCACCGGCGCGCGGCTGCGGGACGCGAGAGCCGACACGTTGCTTGCGTGGTGTGAGGGCGCTCAGTCGCGTGGCGCTGGTGCTGGCGTGTCAGCACCGGGCTGCGTGGCCGCGGCAGTGGCCTCGTCGTTCGCCTCGAGCCATTTCACATGGTGGGCACGGGCCCAGTCTTCGCGGACGCTGCCGAGGATCATCCCTCGAAGCGAATGTCGTGTGCTGCGCTTGATCAGCGCGAGGTAGAGATGACCGGCGACGATCACGACCGAGAGGTACATGAGGGCGTCGTGGAGGTACAGCGTGCCGGCGAGACGGATGTCGGTGTTGCGCTCACCGAGCCAGAGCAGCATGCCCGACGTGAAGAACAGCACCGCGAAGGCGGCCGTGATGATCGCGTTGACCTTCTGGCCGGCGTTGAAACGGCCCTGGGGACTGTGGGTCCGTCCGGCGAGGAAGCGCAGGTCGTCGCGGTCGAACAGATCGACCTCGCGGATCGCACGGATCACCGCGCGGCGGTTGCCGAGCAATGCGATCCCAGCCAGCGCGAGAAGCCAGGAGATGCCGGTGTAGAAGTGGACGTCTTTGATCAGCGGGCGGCGCCCGACGATCGTTGAAAGGGCCGGGATGTACATCACAAGGCCCGAGCCGAGCAGGACGAAGAACGCGCTGGCGTGCACCCAGTGCAGGAGGCGTTCGGTCAGGGTGAAGCGCTTGACGTAGCGCGTGGCCGGCCGTCTAGGGGTGGCTAGCCTCGTGACCGCTTCAGCCATAGCCGTTGGAGCTGCCGACCCAGGCGTTGACGTCATAGCCCAGGTTTTCCCAGTAGCCCTCGCCCTGGTCGCGAACGAGCGAGATCTGCTCGACCCACTTGATGTTCTTGTAGCCGTACATGTCCGGGATCACGACGCGCACCGGCGCGCCGTGCTCTTGTAGCAGCGGCTGACCGTCCATCTCGTAGGCGAGCATCACGTCGGGAAGCGCGAGATCGGCCAGGGTCAGGTAGTCCTGGTAGGGCTTCTCGGCGGAGATGAAGTGGACAGCGTGGGCGGCCGGCAGCGGGCCGGCCTGCGCGAGCAGGTCGCGAAAGCGGACCCCGCCCCAGTGCACGTCGGTGACCGTCCACCCTGTGACGCAGTGGAAGGTGGACACCTGCTCGGCCTTGGGGAACGCCAGCAACTCGTCGTAGGAGATCTCGATCGGCGTGCGCACGAGCCCGTCGATCCGAAGGCGCCACGTTGTCCGATCGAACACCGGCATCGTGGCGGCGACGGTGTAGATCCGCCAGCCGCCGCTTGGAACGAGGCGGCTGAGGCCCGTGATGTCGGCGAACGGCTTGGTCACGAGGCTCGTCACGCGCGAGATCTCGTCGCCGTAGAAGAGCGTGGCGATGCCGGCGCCGACAAGGCCGAGGAAGCCCGCACGGCCGAGTCGCCGCGCGCCGAGATTCTCGCGCGGCGACCGTCCAGGTTGATCGAGGTCAGGCAACCGAGCCTGCCTACATCGCGGCCATGCCGGCCGACAGCGTGCCGCGTAGGTCGCCTGGATGCGCCTTCGTGTTGACCCAGACCGAATAGGCGCCCGGCTTCGCGGCGAGGTGCTCGAGGGTCATCGCCGACTCCTTCGCGCAGCCCGTCTTCGTGTAGTCCATCCCCAACTCGAGCAGTACCGACCCGGTCGTGCCCGTATGGATCGCCGCGCTCGTGACGTCCGCGATCATCGGCAGATCGAACGACCAACAGAGCTTGCCGGCGCCCTCGGTCACCTTGAGGTTCGCGACCCCGTGCTCGCCCATCCCCGACAGGTGCGCGCCGAGCTCGGTGCTCATCATCGATGCCGACGCGCCGGCCGCTCCCAGCGCGAGGGTCGCCGCGGCGAGCGCGGTCACGGTTGTGGGTCTCCAGTGCATTGGTCGTACCTCCCTTTGTTGTCCAGGTCGAGGCGACCGTAGCCGCGGCCGGAGCCTGCGGCCATTACGAATTCCTGAACCGGGCTCGCTGTAAGGAACTGTTAAGCAGCGCGCCCGGCGCCGACCGTGACAATGTGCGGGTGAGCACAGTCCTTGTTGTCGATGACGAGCCGTCGGTTCGCGACGTTGTCGTCCGCTACCTGAGGCAGGAGGGCTACAAGACGCTCGAGGCGGCCGACGGCGAGACCGCTCGCGACCTGCTCGAACGGCAGACCCCGAGCCTGATCGTGCTGGACCTGATGCTGCCCGGGATGGACGGCCTCTCGCTCTGCCGGTGGATCAGGGCGCGGTCCGAGCTGCCAGTGATCATGATCACCGCACTCGGCGAAGAGACCGACCGGCTGACGGGGCTCGAGGTCGGCGCCGACGACTACCTGACAAAGCCGTTCTCGCCGCGCGAGCTGGTGGCCCGCGTCAAAGCGGTCCTCCGACGAGCCGCGCCGCCACCGAGCGCCGAGCCGATCGCGTTTGGTGAGTTGACGATCGATCCTGCTCGACGGGCGGCATGCAAGGCAGGACTGCCGCTGCGCCTGACGACGCTCGAATTCGATCTGCTCTGGTTCCTCGCGAGCAACCCAAACCGCGTGTTCGAGCGGGATGAGCTGATGGCCCGTGTCTGGGGCTACACCTCGGAGCTCGACACCGGAACGGTCACCGTCCACGTCCGGCGACTGCGGGCAAAGATCGAGGACGATCCCTCGCGACCGCGCCACCTCGAGACGGTCTGGGGCAGCGGCTACCGCCTAACGCCATGATCAAGCTCGCGATCCTGCTCGTGCTGGCGACGCTCGTGGTCGGCGTCGGCACAGCCCTGCTGCTGCGCCTACTGCCGGCGCTACGGCTGCAACTCGCGGGACTCGCGCTGCTCGCCGTGATCCTGCCGCTCGCCGGCGTGCTTGCCTCAGGCTGGGTGATGTTCGAGATGCGCGCCGACACCGAGGTGCTTGCAGTCTCCTCGGCCGCCGCGCTCTCCTCACTGTGTGCTGCGCTGCTGCTCGCACGGTGGATCCGTGCACCACTCGATGACCTGCGCCACGCATCCGCCGCGCTCGCGGCAGGCGATCTGGCCTCCCGGGCATCGGAGCGCGGCCCAGCCGAGGTCGCCGAGGTGGCGCACGCGTTCAACGCGATGGCGGACTCGATCCAGCGCCTGTTTGAGGCGCGGCGCGAACTCGTCGCCTGGGCAAGCCACGACCTGCGCACGCCGCTCGCATCAATGCAGGCAATGATCGAAGCGATCGATGACGGGCTCGCCGAGCCGCGCGAGTACCTCCCATCGCTCGGCGAGCAGGTACACACCCTCACCACGCTCGTCGACGACCTCTTCGAGCTCGCCCGAATCGATGCCGGCGTGCTCACGCAGCAGATCGAGCAGGCCGATATCGAGCACGTGATCGGCTCGTGCGTGCGCGGCTTCGAGGCCGAGGCACGCGCCAAGGGCATCAGGCTCGAGGCGAAAGCGGGCGGTCACGTTCCACCCGTCCGCTGCGCACCAGACCAGGTCCAGCGTGTCCTCTTTAATCTGCTGACCAACGCGATCCGCCACACCCCGCCGGACGGCGCGATCGCGATCGCCATCAGCCCCAACGCACACGACGTCACGATCGCGGTCGAAGACACCGGCGAGGGCGTCAGCGCCGAGGCTGCAGCGCGGATGTTTGACCGCTTCTGGCGGGCCGAGTCGGCGCGAGCATCGACGGGCTCCGGGCTCGGCCTCGCGATCGCGCGTGCGCTTGTCGAGGCGCACGGCGGACGGATCTGGGCCGAAAACCGTTCCAGCGGCGGAGCGCGAATCGCATTCACACTGCCAACGACGAGCTGAGGCACCGGGGCGCCTAGGAAGGCCTCGAACTCGTCGGTCTGATGTGCGAGGAGTGGCGATTTCACCGGTCGACGGCCTGACCGGCCCGCGGCAGCGATCGTCGGTCGCTGGGTCACGCCTCGATCGTGCGTCGCGCTGTGACGAGGACGGCGACGACGCTCGAGCGGACCGGCCGTCCGAGTCGCTGGTACATCTCGACATGTCCGCGTTCGATCGCCTGACGCTGCTGCGGTGAAAGCCGGTGATAGGGCGACGCCGTGCGAAACAGTGCGGTCAGCTCGCCAGCGGTGTGCTCCATCAGCGCCGGCACGACCGCGACGTGTACGTCGCTGAACAGGCGGCTCGCCGCGTCCCGGACGAGGTCGTGGCTGCCGATCCACGACCACATCTCCGAGACGTTCTCGCGCCGCTGCTCAGCTCCGGCCATGATCGCCTCGAGCTCGCGATACGTCGGCCAATCGGCGGCGACCTCGGGTGCGATCCTGGCCAGCGCCGACAGCAATTCCCGCTGGTCGTCAATGCTGCGCTCCTCCGCCAGCCCGCAGTATTGGATCAGCGCGAGCGTTCCACCGGGAACGAGCACGCGAGCGACCTTCTCCCAACTGATGTCGGGGTCGATCCAGTGAAACGCCGACGCCGAGAACACAGCTCGGAACTGCCCGGCGGGAACCGGCGCGTCCTCAAACCGCGCGTTCACAAACTCCACCGCGCCGGAACCGCCCAGGTTCTGCGCGGCGAGCGATATCAGCTGCTCGCCGGGCTCGACTACGACCACGCGAAACCCCCGAGCAAGCAGGCTGCTTGTCAGCTGGCCGCTGCCGCACCCGATCTCCAGAATCGGGTCGCCCCGCTCGATTGTGGCGCATTCGCACGCCTCGGCGATCAGCTCCTCGGGATACCGCGGACGGTTGCGGTCATATTCCGCGGCCACCTGATCGAACACCCTGCCGTAGCGCCGCGCCGAGGCGTCCTCCACCATGCCGCCACCGTACGACCGGCGCAGGACGAATCGCTCGGCCGGCAGGCCGCGGCTGCGTCAGCGACAGGCCGCAACCTCCACGAGCGCGCAGCACGTTGCTAGTAGCGTCCCTGCGCATGTCCGCCGCCAATCGTCTTCGCGCGGTTGCCGCCACGCGCTACGTGGCTCCGTTGCGCGAGGGCGGCTCGCTTCCGGGCCTGCTCGAAGCCGATGATGATGGTTTGTATGTCACGAAGTTTCGTGGCGCCGGACAGGGCCGGCTGGCGCTCGTCGCCGAGGTGATCGTCGGCGAGTTGGCGAGGCGGGTTGGGCTGCTCGTGCCCGAGCTCGTGACGGTCGAGATCGATCCGGCGCTGGCGGCGGCGGAGCCGGATCCGGAGATCCAGGACCTGGTCGCCGCCAGCGCCGGTTCGAACCTCGGCGTCGACTTCCTGCCCGGGGCGCTGTCCTACGCCTCGTCCGGTCCCTGGCAGCCGGACCGCGGCCTGGCGGCCGACATCGTCTGGCTCGATGCGCTGGTGACCAACGTGGATCGCAGCGCCCGTAATCCGAACCTCCTGCTGTGGCACGGCCGGCTCTGGCTGATCGATCATGGCGCTGCGCTCTATCTCCAGCACGGCGGTCTGATCCCCGCCGAGCACGCCCAGCGGCCTTTCGCGCAGATTTCCGATCACGTTCTGCTGAGCCATGCGGGATCGATTGTGGAGGCACACGAGCGGCTCGCCGCGATCGTCGATCCCGCGCTTCTGGAAGCAGTCGTCGCGCTGGTCCCGGATGACTGGCTCGAGGATGTGCCTCGGCAGGACTACGTCGATTATCTGTCTCGGCGTCTCGAAACCGCGACCTTTGCGCAGGAGGCCGAACGTGCCCGATCCGAAGCGTGACCCATTCGCATATGCGATCGTGCGCGTCGTCCCACGCGTCGAGCGCGGCGAGCAGATCAATGCCGGCGTGATCGTCTACTGCCGGCAGCGCGACTTCCTCGCCGGGCTGGTCGCGCTCGATGAGGCCCGCCTGCAGGCGCTCGACGCCGACGCGTCCGCGCCGGAGCTCAGGGAGCATTTGGACGCGCTCGTCCGCGTGGCTCAGGGGGATCCCGCAGCAGGTCCGATCGCGGCGATGCCCGCCTCGGAGCGGTTCGGCTGGCTGGTGGCGCCGTCGAGCACGATGATCCAGCCGTCCGCGGTGCACACCGGGCTCACCGCGGACCCCGGCAGGACCCTCGAGGCCCTGTTCAGCGAGCTCGTCAAACCGGTTGGCTCGGGCGATGCTCGCACGGTCACCTAGCCCGCTAGAGCGATGGGCGGCCGAGCACGCGTGTTTCCAGCCACTCGTTGCGGAAGGCCGCGCGCGGGTCGAGTCGCGCGATCAGGCGCGTGAAGTCGGGCAGGCGCTCGTAACGCGCGGCGATCGTCGTCGCATCGATGGCGAAGACCTTGCCCCAGTGCGGTCGTGGTGCGAACGGGGCGAGCGCGTCCTCGATCGCGGCGACCGCCCGGAGCACCTTCGCCTCATCGAGCTGCCAGGTGAAATGGATCGCGACCGTCGCCTGCTCGTACTGGGGGCTCAGCCACAGCGTGTCGCGGGCGACCGTGCGGATCTCGCTGATCTGCAGTAGCGGCGTGATCAGCGGAGCGAGGTCGCGGATCGCGTCGAGCGCGGCGCCCGCGTGTGTCCGAGCAACGAAGTATTCGGACTGCAATTCGGCGCCGGCGCTCGGCGTGAAATCGGGGCGGAAGTGCGGCAGACGCTCGAACCAAGGTCCTGGGACGCCGAGTTGTGGCGTGCTGGCGGCGACGTCGCCACCCGGAATCGGGTGTCGCTCGCCGCTGGCGGCCTGCGCACCGTAAACGTCGTCGGGCATCGGCTCGACCGCTTCGCTGACGCGCCGCTTGATCCACACGCTTCCCGCGGTCTCGCCCCAGCGCGTGAACACGCTGACGCTGTGGCCGGCCGCGGTGAGCGCGTCGAAGTGCGTCTCCAGCGACTCCCACGACAGCCCTTCGTAGACCTGCTGAGTGACCGCGAAGCTCGGTTCCACGTCGAGGATCACTCGCGTGACCGCCCCCGCGGCCCCGAGTCCGACGACGAGCCCATTGAAGTCTGGCGCGCCGCGCAGCGCCGTGATCAGCTCGCCACTGGACGTGGCGATCTCGATGCCTGCAACTGCGGTGGCGAGGTTGCCGTTGCGATCGCCCGACCCGTGGGTGGCGGTCGCGATCGAGCCGCCGACCGAGATCTGTGGCAGCGAGCCGAGGTTCGGCAGTGCGAAGCCCCTGGCCTCCAGGTCGCTCGCGAGCTCTGCGTAGGTGAGGCCCGCCGGGCAGGACGCCGTGCGGGCTGTCGAATCGAGCTGGACCTCGTCCGGCAGTTTGCGCAGCGAGATCAGCCGCGCCGAGTCTGCGATCGTCGTGAACGAGTGCCCGGATCCGAGAACACGGACGCGCTCGGCTCCGGCGATGAGGTTCTGGAGCTGGTCGATGCTTGTCGGAAGGTCAACGCGCTCGGCGGTGAACGTCACGTTGCCGGCCCAATTGCGAACTCGCACGAGCTGAGGCTACCGCCGGTCCGGCCGCCGGCCCGTGGCGCCGCCCGCGGCTGGCGCTCGAACCGCGCCGCGGGCCGCCCGACGTAGTCTTGGTAGGTGGCGCGGATCGGGCGCACCGTCTTTCTACTCGTGCTGTTGACCGGCGCGATCGCGCAGCTGTTTGTCGGCGTCGGCCCGGCGTCGACCGCCGCTGCCGCTGCCCAGGCTCCCGCGGCGGGATCGGCGCCCGCGGGCGACCGGACGCTCACGCTGGTCAACCGCACCCGCGAGACGATCTGGCCTGCGGCGTGGCCGGGCTCGGTCTCCGGGGCGACCGGCTGGACGCTCCCGCCCGGTCAGTCGCTTTCGCTCACCGTTGCGGATACGTGGAACGCACGTCTCTGGGGCCGAACCGGCTGTCACTTCAACGCCGCTGGTCACGGCCACTGCCTGACCGGCGACTGCGGTGGGCTCTACCAGTGCCAGGGCTGGGGCCAGATCCCGGCGACGCTGGCCGAGTACGACATGGACTCCTACGACCAGCTCGACTTCTACGACGTGTCGATGGTCGACGGCTCGAATCTGCCTATGTACATCACGATCAGCCACGGCCTGACGCGCAACCGGATCTCCGCCGACGGCTGCGAGCGCGGCCACGGCTGCACGTCGACCGTCAGGTGCCCCGTCGCGCTGCGGGTCCACCGCGGCGGCCGGCTGGTCGGCTGCGTCTCGCCGTGCGCGCGGTTCGCGACCGAGCGCTACTGCTGTGCCGGCCCCTACGCCCAGGGCTGCTCGCCGGCCAAGACATGGCCGATCGACTACGCGCGCGTCTTCAAGCGCGCCGAGCCCTATGCCTACTCCTGGTCGGGTGACAACGCGACCAGCGTCTTCACCTGCGCCGGCGGATGCGACTATCGGATCACCTTTGGCGTGACCCCACCCGCGGTCGGCGGTGCGCCAGGCTGACCTTCGCGTTTCGCGGGTCCGCTCGAGTGAGCTGCGCGGGCCTGCCGACCTGTTGCGCCCCTGGGCTGGGCGCAGCGACTGCCCGGAAGCCGTAGGGGTGCGCCGTCATGAGAGAGTTCGCCGGCGATGTCGTGCGGCCTCAATCCCGAGCTGACTGACCTGTCGATCGACCGGCTGCGGCGACGGCGCAGCGCGAAATGGGCCCGTTACGGTCCCGAGGTGCTCCCGGCCTGGGTGGCGGAGATGGACTTCCCGCTGGCCCTGCCCATCAAGGCGGCCCTGGCTGAGGCGATCGGACTCGATGACTGCGGCTATGCCGCGCCGCAGGAGCTCGGGCTCGCCGCGGCCTTCGCCGGCTTCGCCGAGCGCCGCTTCGGCTGGACCGTCGACCCCGAGCTCGTCTGGCCAAGCTCCGACGTCGTTGGCGCGATCAGGGCTCTGCTGCGGCTGTTGACGAAACCGGGCCAGCGGATCGTGATCAATACGCCGGTCTACCACCCGTTCTTCGCCGTGATCGAGGAGCTCGGCTGCGAGCCCGCCGAGGCACCGCTCAACATCGACGGGCTGGATCCGGAGGCGATCGAGCGGCAGTTCGCGGCGGGCGCCGTCGCCCTGATCCTCTGCAGCCCGCACAACCCGACCGGAGGCGTGCCAAGCCACGCGCAGCTGAGTGCGATCGCCGACGCCGCAGAGCGCCACGGCGCGTGGGTGATTGCCGACGAGATCCACGCGCCACTGGCGCTGCCCGGTGCGCGGCACCTGCCTTTCCTGGCCGTCTCCGAAGCGGCGCGGGAGCGCGGCATCGCCCTGTGCTCGGCTTCGAAGGCGTTCAACCTCGCCGGTCTTCGCTGTGCGCAGATCGTCGCCGCGTCCGCGAACGCCGCCGAGCTCATTCGACGTCTCTCCGTCGGCGACACGCACTGCGGGCACCTCGGCGCGATCGCCTCGGTCGTTGCGTTCCGTGACGGTGACACGTGGCTTGACGACGTCGTCGCCGTGCTGGATCACAATCGGCGTCTGCTGGCCGACCTGCTGGCCGGGCGCCTGCCGCAGGTCGGCTACACGCAGCCGCAGGCGAGCTACCTCGCCTGGCTCGACCTGCGGGCGTTCGAGCTCGGCGAGGATCCGTCGGCCGCGATCCTCGAGCGCGGCGGCGTCGCGCTCAGCCCGGGACCGAGCTTTGGCCGCCAGGGCGCCGGCTTCGCTCGCCTCAACATCGGTACCTCGCCGGCGCTGGTCGAACAGGCGGTCGAACGGATTGCCGCAGCGGCTGTCCGCTAGGTCGTCGCTCGCGCCAGCGGCTCGGTTCCCGCGATCACCCCTGCGGCCATCATCAGGCCGGCCGCCGCACGGCCTCGGTCGTCGGCCTGGCCGAGCAGCTGCTCGGCTGCGTCGAGGAGACCGTCGATCCGCTCCATCGCCGGGCCGACGATGCCCGGTTCGGGATCGCGGCAGGCTGCGCGGGCGAGCGCGATGAACTGCGTCCCGCGGGTGAAGTCGAATGGCGGTCCGGAGCCGACCGCCGCAGCAAACGCCATCGTGATGTACCCGTTGAGGCGAGCCAGCCGGCCACTGGTCGCGCGGATCTCAGGCACCCGCGGCGGCCTGGGCGGCTCGAGTGGCCGGCCTTCGAGGACCTCGATCATCGTCCCACCAACAACGAGCGCGCGCTCGCGCTCGTCCAGGCCCGCATACATCGCCAGTCGCAGCACCGCGTGCAGCGCGCCCAGCGGCCGGCCGTAGGGGACATCAGAGGCGAACACGATTCGCTCGGCGGGTACACGCGCGAACAGCTCGAGCTGGTCGAAAACCGAGAAGGTGGAGGTGTCGTAGAGGACGTTGGGGTGATCGCGCAGCCGCGACGTGAGCATGCCCTGGTCGGCAATGGCGCCGTGCGCCAGTACGAGCACGACGCTCCGGTGGCGCAGTGCGAGATCGGCGAGCGAGTCCATCGGCGGCATGCCGCGCCCTGCGTGGATCAGGATCGGGACCTTCGCCTGCTCCGCGACCGCCCAGATCGACTCGGCAGCGTCATCGCCGAAGCCGAACGCCTGGGCTCGTGGATGCAGCTTGATCCCGCGCGCGCCGATCGCCAGGCAGCGCTCGGCTTCGGCCACCGGATCGTCGGCGGGGTCCAGGCGGCAGTACGGATAGAGCCGTCCGCCGGATTGCGCCGCCCAGCGCAGAACGCGGTCGTTCGGAGTCCGGTAGGCGGGGACCCGCTCTGGGTCGTGTAGCGCGAACGTGCAGGCGCGCGCGCTCGGGGCAACCTCGTCGAGGGCCGCCAGCAGTCCCTCGCTGTCGAGCTCCTGTCCATCCTCGTCGTGGCCGAGGTGCGTGTGCGCATCAACGACCATGGCGCCGGTCGGCAGTAGCTCGCTGACTTCCGCGGCGATCGATTCGAAGGCGGCGGCGGCATCCACGCCGCAATCCTCGCAGGCACGGGCTGTGGCGCGCGCGATCGCCGGCGCCGTCTCACGCATCGAGCGGCCTCGCTCGCCCTTCTGCCGGCGGGACCCTTTGCCCCAGCGCAGCGGTGAGCTCGGTCGCATCCTGCAGCCGATTTGCAACCGCTAGTTCAACGGTATATAACGTTCGTATGGCTGGGTTGCGTCGCCTCCGACGTGCGAGTGCTGCGGTTGCGGCCGGACTCGCCCTAATCGCCGCTGTGCTCCTTGCTGGCGCTGCCGACGCAAGCCGGACCGCGCCCAGCCTTGCGCCGCCAGAGATCGCCGCCAACGCCGCCACCGGCTGGCCCGAGCACAACTTCGATCTTTCGAACACGCGAGCCGACCTCGCGACCGCGATCGACGCGTCGAACGTCGCGACACTGAAGCAGAAATGGACCTTCCGACTCCGCTACGCCGGCGGCTACGGCGCATTCACCTCCAACCCGATCGTCCTCGACGGCGAGGTCTACTTCGAGGACCCGGACTCGGATGTGTTCGCGCTGAACCAGCAGACCGGCAAGTTGATCTGGGAGCACCGCTACCGGTCGGTGACACCTTCGGGCGGTCCAAACGGCGTCGCGCTCGGCTACGGGCTGCTGTTCGGTGCGACTGAGGGCTCGGTCTTCGCGCTCAACCCGAAGACCGGCCAGCAGGTCTGGATTCACAAGCTGACCACCAACAGCAGAGAGGGCATCGACATGGCCCCGCAGCTCTACGGCGGCAAGGTGCTGATCTCCACCATTCCGGGCAACTCGACCTCCTACTACACCGCCGGCGCGTACGGGACGGTGTACGCGCTCGATGCGCGCGGCGGGAAAACGCTCTGGAGCTTCTCCACCGTCAAGGGCGGCAGCAAGCTCTGGGGCGACCCGGCGCGCAACGGTGGTGGCGGCGTGTGGTATCCGCCAGCGGTTGACAGCAGTGGTCGCGTCTTTCTCGGCGTGGCGAATCCCTCGCCCTACCCGCCCTCGTCCGCCGATCCAAACGCCGAGAGCCGGCCCGGCCCCAATCTCTACACCGACTCGCTCGTCGCACTCAACGGCAACACGGGCAAGCTGCTCTGGTACCAGCAGATCACCCCCCACGACATCCGCGACTACGACTTTCAGGACTCGCCGATCATCACGACCGAGCGCGTCGACGGCGTGCAGACAGAGGTCGTGATCGGCGCCGGCAAGTCCGGCAAGGTGGTCGCGTTCCGCGCCGACGACGGCCAGCGGCTCTGGACGCTGAACATCGGCAAGCACAACAGGTACCAGTACGGGCCGCTCCCCGTGCAGAGCGGCATCGTCCCGGCGAAGCCGGTCACGTTCTGCCCCGGGTCGCTTGGCGGGGTCCTGACACCGATGGCCGAGAACGCGGGCACGCTCTATGTGCCGTGGATCGACCTCTGCCTGAAGGCCACCGCCGATGGGTTGACGGGCGCCGCCGGACCGGCAACCGGGGGACTCGCCGCAGTCGATGCAACAACCGGTCATGTCGTCTGGAAGCGCCTGTTCGACAGCCTCGACTCCGGTGCAGCGACGATCGCCAACAACGTCGTCTTCACGTCCACCTTCAACGGCACGATCTACGCGATTGCGACGCGCAACGGCTCGACCCTCTGGTCGACGCGTGCGCCCGCCGGGATCAATTCGTTTCCGGCGATCACCAGGGACATGCTGATCGTCGGCGCCGGCGCTCCAAGCAGATCCAAGAACGCGCCGGACGAGATCATCGCCTACTCGCTCGGCGGGCGCTGAACGCGGCTTCTAAGGACCGCCATGCGCCCGTGGCGCAGGAGCGGTGGGTTACCGCGGCGATGCGTCGCCGCCATGCGGCGTGCGGATAGCGTGTTCGTCGTGCGCAGATCGCTTGGGAGGTGGGGGAGCGGTGGCCGCGCCTGCAGCGTGAGCGCAGCCACGCCCGCCGGCCCCGGTGGCGACATCGCGTCGCAGCCAGCCGCAATCGGACGGCGGTTGCGTGGCGGCCTCCAGCCCGCCGCCCTCCGCCGCCGCCTTCGCGCCGGTAGCCGAGCGCTGGGCGTCCGCGTCGCGCGCGAACTGCCGGCGCTTGCCGCCGGTCTCGCGGCGGCGATCCCGGTGATCGTCTCGACCGTCAACGCCGCTCGCGCCGGCTGGGAGCCCGACGGCGACGACGGGATCATCCTGACGCGGGCGTTCGACGTATTCACATCGCACACGCCGCTCGTCGGGCAGTACTCGGAGGCGGGAAACGTCACCGGCCAGATCGTCCACAGTCCCGGACCGATGCTCTACTGGCTGCTGGCGATTCCGGTCCGCATCGGTGGCGCCGACAGCGCCGCAATCGCGATCGGTGTCGTCAACACGCTCTGCATCATCGGCTGTGTCGTGCTGGCGCGGCGGCGTGGCGGGCCCGTGCTGATGTTTGCGGTCTCGGTCGGGATCGCGTTGATGTGCCAGTCGCTGGCGGGCGAGGTCTTCCACGATGTCTGGAATCCGTCGGCCGCGATGTTCCCGTTCCTGTTGTTGATCTTTCTCTGCTGGTCGGTTGCCTGCGGTGAGCTGCGGCTGCTGCCGGCGGTCGCGATCGTTGCGAGCTTCGTCACGCAGACACACCTCACCTACCTCGCTCCGACTCTCGTCCTCATCACGGTCGCGATCGCCGGTCTGATCGCAACGCGGCTGCTGGCACGCCGCGCGGGCGGCGCCCCGGTGCGTCGGGCTGCGGTCGGCCTGTGGGTTTCCCTGGCGGCGCTCGCGCTGCTGGTGTGCTGGAGCGCGCCACTGCTCGACGAACTCGAGCGCAGTCCCGGCAACCTTTCGCTGATCGTGACAACGGTCCACGATCGCGGCGCCACGCTCGGGCCGCGCGTCGGCGTCAACGCGGTCGTTCGCGCAGTCGGCCTGACGCCGTGGTTCCTCTACGTGCCGAAGTCCGAGTGGGCCCGCAAGCTCAGTGTTCGCGCGACGTCGGGAGACACGCAGACCGCGACGGCGCTGCTGCTGCTTGCGGCGCTCGCCCTGATCGCGATCGCCGGCGCGCTCAGGCGCCGGGTCGACCTCTGTGCTGCCGCGCTGATCGGTTTCGGCATGTGCCTCGGGCTGGGCGCCGACGCCGCGAACACGCCGGCGGCGCCGCTGCTTGCCGGCACGCTCGGCTACACGATGTGGTGGGGCTCTCAGCTCGGCCTGTGGATCTGGCTGATCGTCCTCTGGGCGCTCTACCTGGCGGCGAAGGCATGCCTGCCGCTGCTGTTGCGCGGCTTGGTCGCGCGGACCGGGAAGTCGCTGCGCCGGCCGGGCCCCGGTCAGGCGCGCGCGCTCGGTGTCGCCCTGACGCTTGCCGGTCTGCTCGCCACAGCCGGCGTTGGGGAGGCGGTTGCGAGCATCGAGCGACCGGACTCGCACGTCCGCGCCTACCGTCCGACAAGCGCGATCGGCCGTGCCCTCGACGCCGCGATCCCGGCCGGTCAGACGATCGACTACAGGCTCGGGTCACTCGATCTCGCGACGCAGCCGATCGAGCCGGCGGTCCGCTTCCTGCTGGTCAAGCACGGCGACCGACCGCTTGCCGAGGGGTCGCTGCCTCGGCTCGGCCCCTACTACGAGCTGTACCACCGCCGCTACAGCTGGATCGTCTTCCTGGGCGATGGGAAAGTGCGCCCCGCAGGCCACCTGCGGCTCGTTGCCCGCGAGCACTTTCACGACCAGTGGGGGCCCCAGACACTGAGCGCCTGGGTCGGTCGCGCCGCGGCGAACGGACGGCGCCGGGATGGCCGTTCCTGACGTCCGCGCGTGGGCGCTGGCGCCACGTGACGCGAGGCCATGCGATAATCCGCCGCCGCGATGAATCCCGGCCGCAAGCGTCAGGTGCGCCTCGTCGTCTCGCTCACGCTCGCCGTGTTGCTGGCTGGCGGTCTCATCTACACAAGCTTCTCCGCTGCCGACGAGGCGCTGACGCCGACGCAGCTGCTCGCACGGGCCAAGACCGATCTGTCCTACCAGTTGACGGGGACCGTCGTCAAAGGATCGGTGCGCCGTCTACCGGGCGGCGTGCTCGACTTCAGCCTCGCCGACCGGGCCGGTGGTGGGCGAGCGGTTCCGGTCATCTATACCGGCGCCGTCCCCGATCCCTTCCGCGTGGGCCGGGAGCTGATCGTGACCGTCAGCAAGCGCGGTCGCGACTTCGTCGCGGCCCCCGGTTCGATGATCACCAAGTGTCCGTCGAAGTACAGCCCAGCACCGAGCACGAAGTCGACGTGAGGCGCTGATGGCAGTCGTCGGGCGCGCGGTGCTCGTCGTTGCGCTGCTCACGACGCTGTTCGGAATTACCGCGGCGCTGTATGGCGCCCGCCACGGCCGTCGCGACTGGGTTGACGCCGGGCGGCGCTCGGTCTACGCCCTGGCGGTGATCCTGACGGTCGCCTTCGCGCTGCTCGAGGTCGCCTTCATCGACAACGACTTCGCGTTCAACACGGTCGCGAACGACTCCAGCCTGACGACCCCACTGTTCTACCGGGCGGCGGCGATGTGGGGCTCCCAGGAGGGCTCGCTGCTGCTGTGGGTCTGGCTGCTCTCGCTCTGGTCGAGCCTCGCGGTCTTCCTGACGCGCAACCGTCTACGCGAGGTCGTGCCCTACGCCGTGTCGGTGCTGCTCGGCTTTGGCGCGTTCTTCACCTCGCTGCTCGTGTTCTTTGCGACGCCGTTCGGCACCACGACGCCTGCACCGACCAACGGCGTCGGCCTCGACCCGCTGCTGCGAAACCCGAGCATGATGATCCACCCGCCGATGCTCTACTCGGGCTATACGTTCTTCACGATCCCGTTTGCATTCGCGGTGGGCGCCCTGATCACCCGGCGCGTCGATGCGGAGTGGATCCAGGTGGCAAGGCGTTTTGCCCTGGCCTCATGGCTGTTCCTCGGCGTCGGCATCCTGCTCGGCGCGCGCTGGGCCTACTCCGAGATCGGCTGGGGTGGCTACTGGGGCTGGGACGCGGTCGAGAATGCGGCGCTGATGCCATGGCTGATCAGCACCGCGTTCCTGCACTCGATCATGATCCAGGAGAAGCGCGGCATGCTGAAGATCTGGAATGCCTCGCTCGTGCTCGCCGCGAGCACGCTGGCGATCCTCGGCACCTTCCTCGTCCGCTCCGGCATCCTCAGCTCGATCCACGCTTTCGGTGCCTCGACGCTCGGGATCCCGTTCGTCGTTCTGATCGCCGTGATGGTGATCGGCTCGATCTACCTTGTCGTCAGCCGGCGCGATGTGCTGCGCAGCGAGCACCGGCTCGACTCGCTGTTCTCGCGCGAGGCTGCCTTCATGCTCAACAACGTGCTGCTCGTCGGCCTGACATTCGTGATCTTCTGGGGGACGTTCTTCCCGCTGATCTCGGAGGTCGCCACCGGTACCCAGAGCGTCGTTGGCACGCCCTGGTTCGACCGCTACACGGTGCCGCTGGCATTGATGCTCGTCCTGCTGTCGGGGATCGGGCCGGTGATCCCCTGGCGGCGTGCCACGCTCGCCAAGGCGCGGCGCAATTTCGCGCTGCCGCTCGTCGCCGCCGCGGCGATGCTGATTGCCTCCTTCACGGTGCTGCCGATCTCCTCCTCCGTACCGACCGTGGCGCTGTTCTGCTGCGTGGCCTTCGTCTTCGCGAGCGTCGGGCAGGAGTTCTGGCGCGGCTGGCGCGCACGCCGCGCGACGTCGGGCGACTCGCCACCGCGGGCGCTCATCTCGATGGTTCGACGCAACCGGCGACGCTACGGCGGCTACATTGTGCACGTCGGGCTCGCTGTGCTGTTCGTCGGTGTGGCGGCGTCATCGACCTTTTCGCGGACGCAGTTCGTCAATCTCCAGAAGGGTCAGAGCACGGTCGTCGGCGGCTACAAGATGACCAACGTCCGACCGACGGCGGCGATCGTGACCGATCCTACGAGCACCGGGGCGCTCCTGACGCTCGGCGTCATCATGCGCGTTACGCACGATGGTAGGTACGTCACGACGCTGCACCCGGTGGCCCAGTACTACGACGACGAGACCGGTGGCGAAGGGCCGGTGGGAAGCCTGATCGGCGGTGACTCGGTGAGCACGCTGAGTCTGCACTCGAGCTTCCGTCGCGACATCTCCGCGGCGATCGACGCTCCGGACATCCAATCGGAGCTGCAGGGCGAGATCAACCACGCCAACACGCTCGTGCTCGACGAGCGCTCCGAGGGGGCGGTTGCACAGACCAAGCTCTCCTACTACCTGCTGGCGGCGATCGCCGGGGGCTACGTGCGCCATCCGCCGGCGGCACCGCTCAAGCTCGCCTCCTCGCCACTCGTGATGTGGCTATGGCTCGGCGCCCTCGTCGTCTTCGCCGGCGGGCTGATTGCGATCTGGCCGACCGCCGGCGTCAGCGGTCGCGTCCGGGCGCGATATCTCGCGCGCGTCGCGCACGAGCTCGGCCGCGCCTGACACGCCCATGACGGTGGTTCTCGGGATCCTTGCGATCACCGTTCTGCTGGTGTTCATCATCTGGTTCGTCAGTGGCCCGCTGCGCCACCCCGCCAGCGCTGCGCCGACGCAGAACAGCCAGCAGCGGGCGCTCGAGGCGGCGCGGGACGCCAAGTACGCCGAGATCCGCGACACGGAGCTCGACTACCGCACCGGCAAGCTTTCCGAGGAGGACTTCCGCACGCTCGATCGTCAGCTCCGGGCTGAGGCTGTCGAGATCCTCCGCTCGCTCGACAAGCTGCGCTAGCCTTTCAGGCGATGCAGGCGATCTTCTCGACGACGCAGGTTGTGATCTGCGTGATCCTGATCCTTCTGATCCTGATGCACTCCGGCAAGGACACGGGGCTTTCCGGCGCGTTCGGAGTCGGAACCGGTGCCGGCCCGCTCGGCGGCGGTTCGCTCGTGGAGCGCAACCTCAACCGCTGGACGATTCTGTTCGCGCTGCTGTTCGTCGGCAACACGATCCTGCTGTTGAAGCATCCGTGGGGTGGGTCCGGCTAAAAAACCGCTGGCGCGGTTTTTTTACCGGAGACTCACTTACTGATGGCGCGTCTGGTCGCCGCAATGGCGACCGCGGGGCTACTTAGCCCTTTGCGACGCCGAGTAGGTCGACGATGAAGATCAGGGTTGCGTTGCCGGGGATGGTGGGCGCTTCCCCGGTCTTGCCGTAGCCGAGCGCTGGCGGGATGATCAGCTCGCGGCGACCGCCGACGCGCATGCCGGCGACGCCCTTGTCCCAGCCGGGGATCACGTCGCCGACGCCGAGCTCGAACTGGAACGGCACGCCCTTGGGGCCGCCGTGGCTCCAGGAGGCATCGAAGACCTTGCCGTTCTTGTAGAGCGCGCCGACGTAGTCGACGGTTAGCTCGTCTCCGGCCTTGGCGACCGCGCCCGTCCCGGTGATGATGTTCTTGGTCACCAGGGCGGTCGGCGCTGCCGTGCTCGGCACCGTGATCTTTGGCTCGGTCGAGAGCGGGCCGGAGCTCGGGACCTTCGCTGTCTTGGTTGCGGCCGGCGTCGTCGTCGTCGTCGTCGTCGGCGTCGTTGCGGCCAGTGGCTTCGTCGGCGGCGGCTTCAGCGTCTGAGCCTGCGACGGGGCGGGGATGATGTGGGCGGTGTCCGCGTTGTTGGAGCCGCCACACGCGGCCAGCGCGAGGGCGACGCCGATCGTGGCGAACGGGAGCGGTCGTACGCGCATCGGGCGCGAAGGGTAGCGGACTCGCGCTCTTGCCGGTGCCAGTCGCCCCGCGAAGACCGCTGTTCCTGGCCGCGGCGGTGCGCGAACGGGTTCGCCGTGCGCGATGGGTCAGGGCCGGACAGCGGCTTTAGTAATACGATCGCGGCGCTGTGGCGAGAGCGTCGGGAGCTGGAGGGGACAACGCCTTGCACCGCTGGAGCGCGGTCGGCGCCTACGCGGCGGTGGCGGGGGCGACCCAGCTGCTCTGGCTGACCTACGCGCCGCTCACGACCGCCTCGGCCCATCACTACGGCGTCAGCGAGACGGCGATCGGCTGGCTCGCCGAGATCTTTCCGCTCTTCTACGTCGTCCTGGCAATACCCGCCGGCCGGCTGCTCGACCGCGCATTTCACAGTTGGCTCGCCGTTGGTGCAGTGCTGACCGCGGCCGGTGGCCTCCTGCGGCTCGTCGCTGACGACTACGCCTGGGCGCTCGCGGGGCAGGTGCTGGTGGCGATCGCTCAGCCGCTCGTGCTCAACGCGGTCACGAAGGTGGCCGCCGAGTACCTCCCGCCCGCGCTGCGCCCGCATGGGATCGCTGTGGGCTCGGCCGGGATCTTCGCCGGCATGCTGCTGGCGCTCGTCCTCGGCACGGTCCTCGGTGGCGCGCAGATTTCGACGCTGCTGGATATTCAGGCGGCCTTTGCAGTGCTCGCCGCATTGGTGCTCTGCGTCGAATTGCGCCACCGCGGCGTGGGGGCGGCCACCGCCGAATCCGTGGCCGTCGGTCTCGCCGCACTGCGGGCGGTCTGGGCCGACGAGGGCGTGCGCGTCCTCAGCGGGCTGCTGTTCCTTGGCTTCGGCGCGTTCATCGCGCTCACGACGTGGCTTCAGGCGTTGCTGCACCACTACCACGTCTCCGCGAACACCGCCGGCGCCCTGCTCGTCGCGATGGTGCTCGCCGGTGCCGTCGGATCGGCGATCCTCCCGCCCGTCCTCGTCAAGAAAAGAGCTGAGCGTCGGTTGATCGCCGGATCGATCATCGCTGTCGTGCTCGGTGGCGTCGTGCTCGCGTTCGTCCACGCTGTGGTGGTCGACGCGGTCGTGCTCGTCCCGATGGGACTGCTGCTGCTCACCGACCTGCCGGTGGTGCTCGAGCTCAGCGAACGTGGTGCGGGGGCGAGCGCCGGGACGGTCACGGCGCTGCTGTGGCTCTCAGGCCAACTCGGCGGCCTCGTCGTTGCACTTGCCGTTCAGCTCCTCGTGCACCATCCGATGCCGGCCTTCCTGCTGCTCGCGGCTGTTGGCGTCTGTGCGCTGCCGCTGCTCGCTCGTCTCGGACCGCTGCTTGACGCGTCCGCCGAATCGTCGGGCGGTCCGTCCGACGTGGCGCTCGAGCCGACCTGAGTAACCACGGCGGCTTGGCGACGGCGGTGGCGCATCCGATCGATCTGCTGGCATACACTCAACAAACCTGCGAACGGAGGCGCGAGGCGATGTCAGACACTGCAGAGCAAGACGACGCAAATAGGCAGCGCCCCAGTGACCCGGTGGTCGCTCAGGGGCGCGTCGGGGTCGTCGAGATCCAAGGGCAGACCCGCACGCAAGCGGCGCTCGTCCGCGAGTCGCTGGTTCGCTGTCCCGGCGCCGAGTAAAAGGCGCCGTCGGCGCTCAGACGCCGAGGACGCGGATCGGGGCCCCGGCGAGCCAGGCCTCGATGTCCTCGACGATCGCTTCGTAGAAGGCCGTGTACGCGTCGTGACCGACGTAGCCGATGTGCGGCGTGAGCACGGTGTTCGGTGTGCTGCGCAGCGGGTGGTCGCCTGGTAGCGGCTCGATGTCGAAGACATCGAGCGCGGCCCCGGCGATTCGTCGCTCGCTCAGCGCGGCGATCAGCGCCGACTCGTCGATGATCGGTCCGCGCGAGGTGTTGATCAGGTACCCGCTGGGCTTCATCAGGCCGAGCTCTCGAGCGCCGATCAGTCCCCGCGTGCGTCCGCTGAGGCGCGTGTGGATCGAGACGATGTCGGCGCGCTCGAGCAGCTCGTCCTTGCCGACCGGTTCGACCCCCATCCTCCGCGCCGCCTCGGCGTCGAGGTTCTGGCTCCAGGCGATCACGCTCATCTCGAATGCGCGACCGTAGCCGGCGATCCGCGTCCCGAGCCTGCCAAGACCGATCAGTCCGAGCGTCCGGCCTCCAAGCTCGGTTCCGATCGTGTGCTGCCAGCCGCCGGCGCGCAGGTTGGCGTCCTCCTCGCAGATCCGCCGCGTCAGCGCGAGGATCAGGCCCCACGTGAGCTCGGCGGTGGCGCTCGAGCCGCCGCCGGTGCCGCTGACCAGCACGTCGAGCTCGCGCGCCGCCACCAGATCGATCGCCGCGTTCGCCATCCCGGTGGTGACCAGCAGCCGGAGCTGCGGCAGGCGCCCGAGTCGCGCGCGCGGAAACGGCGTCCGCTCGCGCATCACCACGACAACGTCGAACGGCGCGAGCCGCTTGATCAGCGCGTCGTCGTCATCGACGTGGTCGGTGAAGGTCACCAGCTCGATCTGGCCTGCGAGGCGCAGCCACGGGCCGTAGTCGCGCGCGAGGTCCTGGTAGTCGTCGAGCAGGGCCACCCGAGGCGTCGCCATAGCCGGCTTCAGCCTAGTCTCTGCGGCGCTTGGAGATCGCCGCTCTTGGGTAGAGGACGCCGACGCGATATAAAGAAGGGTCTAGAAGAGGGACCGGCAAGTGCACGACGTTTCGCTTGACAGCACGCTTCACGAATCGGGACGCGCGGGGACGCGCACCGAGCTGCTGCGCGCCTCGCCGCCGATGTTCCGCTGGCCCTGGCTCGATCGCCTCTCGCGGGTCCATCCGATCGTGCCGCCGCTGATCTACGTGCCCGCGATTGCCGTGCTCGCCGTCGCGGGTGCGAGCGGTCTGGCGGCGCCGAGCTTCGCCATCGCATTCGTCTGCGGCTACCTCTTCTGGACCTTCTGCGAGTACTGGATCCACCGCGTGGTCTTCCACTTCGAGCCTGAGGGCGGGATCGGTGCTCGGCTGCACTGGATGGTTCACGGCGTTCATCACGACCACCCCAACGATCCTCTGCGTCTGGTGATGCCGCCGGCCGTGTCGGTGCCGCTCGCGGCGCTCTTCATCGGCCTGTTCGTGGTCGTCGTCGGCACGCCGCTCGCCTGGGCTGTGGGCGCCGGGTTCCTCGCCGGCTATCTCTTCTACGACATGCTCCACTATGCGCTGCACCATCACGTGCATCCCAGCAACGCGTTCGAGCGCCGCCTGCGCGAGCTGCATATGCGCCACCACTTTGAGGACGACACGCACGGCTTCGGTATCAGCGCGCCGTGGTGGGACTTCATCTTCGGCACGCTCGCAAGGCGCGTGCGCAACCGGCTGCCGTAGGCGCCGACCGGCGCCGACGATGTCAACGGTGTCGGCGTAGCCGTCCGCGGTCGGCTGTCCTGGCGAGCATGCAAGCGCTATGCCGCCTATAGACTCGTCGCGTGTGCGCGACGCAGGAGAGCTGGGCCGGGCGGCATCAACTGATCAGCCGGCAGTGGCTTCGGTTGCGCTGTAGGTGACGAGCGCGGTTTGGTAAAGGCAGTCGTACCCGGCGCTCGAGCCGATGCTGATCTGCATTGTCTGCACCGCCACATCGGTGCAGCGCGCGGGTCCACGGCTTGCCCGCCACGAGGTGCTCGTCGGATAGTTGAGCGCCAGTGCCGGCAGCCATGTCGGCACGCTGAGCGCGATCACGTCGCCTTTGATGACGGGGATCGAAGCCGGCAGCTTGAGCCGCGCGGTCGTTCCGAAATCCGGCTCCAGGTGGACAACCGGGCTGAGCGCGACGAGCTTGTACTCGAGGCCATCGACATCACGCAGGACCGCCAGCGACGCGCGCGCCGTGCCGCCCTCGTGCGTGTCGAAGTAGTGGATCTGGCTCGCGCTGGGCACGCCGAGTGTGACCGACCAGGACACGATCCGTCCGCTCTGCTTGACGACGAACGGCCCGTTGTCGCTGCCGTCCTTGACCTGAACCGCTGTCGTTCGCGAGACCACCACGCATGGGCTCGCCGGGCAGCTCGGTGGCGATACGACGCCGCCGTTCGCGATCTGGATCGTCAGCGCTTGGGCGAGCGCCGGCAGCGCAAGCGCAAGCGCGGCAACTGTCAGGGTTGCGGAGATCGTTCGTCGCATCGGCTTCGTCGCAACCGTAGCGCGGCCGCCAGCGGCAAACGAGGACCAGGCACCGGTGCCGGGTGCCGGTCGTCCTTCCGGTTCCGGCGGGGCGCCTGATGGCGGAATCGGCAGCATCGATCGCCGAGCCCCCGCGCGGAGACAGGGCCCGCCTGCTGCTCGTTCTCGGCTCGCTGTACGCGCTCGCGCCGCTCGCGATCGACATGTACCTGCCGGGGCTGCCGGCGCTCGCTCACGGCCTGCACGCTTCGGCATCCCAGGGTCAGCTGACGCTGACCTCGTGTCTGCTCGGGCTGGGTATTGGTCAGCTGTTCGCCGGGCCGATCAGCGACTCGCGCGGCCGGCGCCCGCCGCTGCTCGTCGGGATGGCGGCGTTTGCCGTCGCATCATTCGTCTGCGCCCTGGCGCCGAGCATCTGGGCCCTGATTGTCCTGCGCTTCGTCGAGGGTCTCGCCGGCGCGATCGGCATGGTGATCGTCCTCGCGATCGTCCGCGACAGCTTCGAGGGACGCAGCGCGGCACGCGCCTACGCGCTGCTGATCCTCGTCTCGGGTGTGGCGCCGGTGGTCGCCCCGCTGATCGGTGCGCAGATCCTGCGGTTCAGCTCCTGGCGCGGCGTGTTCGTTGGTCTTGGCGCTGCAGGCCTGGTACTGCTGCTCGCGGTCGCCTGGGCACTGACCGAGACGCTGCCACCCGCGGCCCGCCGTACCGCCGGCCTCGGCGAGGCGCTACGCACACTGGGCGCTCTGCTGGGCGATCGACGGTTCATGCCATTCGCTGGCACGTTCGCTCTGATGTTTGCTGCGATGTTCGCCTACATCGCCGGTTCGTCGTTCGTGTTCGAGAACATCTACGGCCTCTCGCCGGAGCTCTACAGCGTCGTCTTCGCCGCCAATGCCGCTGGCCTCGTGGCGATGGCGCAGGTCGGACGGCAGCTGGTGGGGCGCCTGGGCCCGCTTGTGCTGATGCGCGTCGGGCTCACGATGTCGGTGGTGGCGTGTTGCGGGATCGTGGTCTGCGCGCTTACACACGGCAGCCTCGCGCTGGCGCTTGCGTCATTTGCCGTGCTGCTGGCGGCAAACGGCCTCAACGTGCCGAATACTGCGACGCTCGCACTCCAGGAGCAGCGTGAGCGGGCCGGTAGCGCCTCGGCGCTGCTTGGGTTCGGCCAGTTCTCGCTCGGCGCTGCCGCTGCGCCGCTCGTCGGTCTCGCCGGCAGCCGCGACATGCTGCCGATGGCGGTCGTGATCGCTGCCTGCGTCCTCGTGGCAGTTGCCCTCCAAGCCGGGAACGCCAGAGGAGTGGCCCGCCGCACGGTTTGAGCGGGTGAGGGCGGCTGGCGTCAGGCCGGGGCGGGTGCGACGCCTGTGTTCATCCACTCGAGCATGTTGTGCACGGTCAACTCGTCGCCTGCCAGTTCGGCGCAGATGCGACGTTGGAAGAAGACGAGCACGCGGTCGCAGACGGCGCAGAGCTCGTCGAGGTCGGTCGAGCTGAACAGCACGACGGCGTTGCCGTCGGCTGCGGCACGGAAGAGGTTGTGCATCTCGGCTTTCGCGCCGACGTCGACGCCACGCGTCGGATCGTCGAGGACCATCACCGATGGTCTCGCTGCGAGCCACTTCGCGAAGACGACCTTCTGCTGGTTGCCGCCCGAGAGCGAACCGGTCTGCGCGTTGACCGATGGCGTGCGAATGCGCAGCTGCTGGGAGTACTCCTCAGCCGTCCGCCGTGCCTTGCGTTTGCTGATCATGCCGCCGTCCCGTCCCAGTGCGAAAGAGCGGACCGTGACGATGTTCTCCCAGACCGGCTTGTCGAGCATCAGCCCGTAACGCCGGCGGTCACCGGTGACCAACGCGACGCCATTCATGATCGCTCCTCGCAGCGAGCGCGGCGCGGGCTGGCCGCCAGGCAGCAGCACCTCGCCGCCATCGGCTCGACACTGCCCGGTAACGAGTTGCAGCACCGCCGCCTGGCCGGCGCCGGTGATACCGGTGAAGCCGACGATCTCGCCTGGCTTGGCGATGAAGCTCACCTCGTCAAGACCGCCGGCGAGGCTGGCGGCGTCGAAGCGCAGTTCCGCCTTGCTGCCCTCGACAGCTTCGATGTCCGCGGCGACGCTCGCGTCGCGCGCCGCCTTGCCGCGCCGCTTGGCGCCGCCGTCGCCGCCAGGGCCGGCCTGGGAGAGCGCGTCGTGCTCGCCGAGCATCGCTTCGACGATCGTCGGCACCGTGAGCTCCGCGCGCGGCTTCGCCTCCATCACGACGCGGCCGTCCCGCAGCACGGTGACCTCGTCGCTCAGCGCCATGACCTCCTGCAGGATGTGCGAGACGAAGACGACGGCGACCTGCCGGTCACGCAGCACGCGCACCGCCTCGAGCAGTGCCTCGGTGCTCGAGGCCTCCAGCGCCGAGGTCGGCTCGTCGAGGACGAGCACGCTCGGATTGGTGACCAGCGCCTTGGCGATCTCCAGCAGCTGACGCTGCTGCAGCGAGAGCGTTCCGACGAGACGATTCAGCTTGACATCGAGGCCGAGATCAGCGAGCACAGGCTTGGCGCGCCTGGCCATCTCGCGGCGATCGGCGAACGGGCCGCGCTTCGGCTCGCGCATCGGGAAGAGATTTACGAGGACGTCGAGATCCGGGAACAGGTTGAGTTCCTGCGAGACCACCGCGACGCCGTTGGCGGCCGCATCGGCTGTGTTCGCGAACGACACTTCTCGACCGTCGAGCCGCAGGGTCCCAGAGTCTCGTTCGACGGCCCCGGCGATGATCTTCACGAGCGTTGACTTGCCCGCTCCGTTCTCGCCGAGCAGGGCGTGCACCGTGCCGGCGCGAACCGTGAGGTTCGCGCCGGCCAGTGCATGGACACCGCCGTAGGACTTGGAGATGCCCTCCGCTTCCAGCATTCAGCGACTAGTTCTCGCCTGCGGCTGAGAGTGGCTTGATGTACTTGCTTGGGTCAGCAAGCTCCTGCTTGATGATTGCCTTGTAGTAGGCATAACGCGTCGTGTTGCTCTGCTCGCGCTGATTGATCTTGGCGATGTTGGCCTTGGTGATCGTGCTGTCACCGGGGTTCCACCAACCCTTGATCAGGTTGCCCGTCCGCGCGTTGTGGTCGAGGATGTACATCGCGAAGTACCCCTTGAGGAAGTGCTCCGGATCGCCCAGACCAAAGATGTCGCCATTCTCGACGCCGTGGATCGCTGTCGGATCCACGTCGCAGGCGATGACGAGATAGTGCTTGTGCGTCGAGTTCTCGATGTCGACGAACGAGACTGCGTCCTGGTCACCCGGGGCGATGTAGGCCACTGCCTTCGGGTACTTGGCGACGAGCGCCGCCCAGTTGGTCTCGTTGGTCGTCGGATCGGACGTCACGTTTTGGTTCGCCGTGAACGTCAGCTTCGGATCGTAGGCCTTGAGAACCTTCTCCATGCCGGTGATGCGCAGGCCGAGCAGCTCGAGCTGCGGGATGTCGTCGCCGACGACGACGAGGCCCTTCTCGCCCTTCTTGATCTTGCCCGACTGGACCAGCTTCGTTGCGATCGCCTCACCAACCAACTCGTTGTTGTTGGCGACGCAGGTCGGCACGTTCGACGTCGGCACCGGGCACGCATCGACTGCGACAACCGGAATGTTTGCGGCCTCGGCCTGAGCCTCGACCGTGCCGAAGTCCGGCGGGATCGTGGTCATGATGCCGATCCCGTTCGGCGAGGTCGTCTCCGCCGACTGGAACTCCTGCACCTGGGTCGTGCCGTCATCGGTGACCGACGGCGGCGCCAGCGAGGTCAGCTGATCCCCATAGTTCTTCGCTGCGACGGTCGCCCCGTCCGCCATCTCCTGGAAGGCGTTCTGGTTGTTCGCCGCGACGATCATCGCGAGCTTCGGTGTGCTTGTGGTGGCCCCTGAGGTGCTCACGCCGAGCGCAAGCGCCCCGGTGGCCGCCATCAGCAGCGCGCCAGCCTTATACGGGCTGACTCTTATGCGTTGGAACATTTTCATGCTCCTCGTCCTCCTCCTTGTGTGAGTAAATCCAGCACCTTTGGCTGGTCGGGTAAGTTCGTCGTCATCCCGTCAGGGCGCCGCGTCGACGCGAAGCGCGCAGGATGCTGTCGACTGCGACCGCAACGAGGATCACTGTGCCGAGCGCGAACTGCGACCAGTCATCCGGGATGTTGAAGTAGGGCAACGCGCTCTGGACGAGGCCGGTCAGCAGGATCGCTCCCACCATCGCCCCGAACACGGTCCCCGAGCCGCCGCGCATCGGCGTGCCGCCGATGATCACCGCGGCGATCGCGAGCAGATTGTCGGCGCCGCCGACCGACGGGTCCGCATCCTTGAAGAACAGCAGGATCAGCAGGCCCGCGAGCCCCGTGACCACGCCAACCAGGATGAACGCCTGGTAGGTGACCCTCGGGATCGAGATGCCCGAGAACTCCGCCGCCTCGGGGTTCGAACCGATCGAACGGACGCGGTAGCCGAACGGGGTGAAGACGAGGATCAGCGTCAGGATCAGGGCGAAGCCCAGCATCAGCCAAGCGGCGACCGGGATGTCGAGGAAGTTGCCGTTGAAGATCGTGAAGAACGAGCTCGTGGCCGCGTGGTTGCCCTTGATCGCCACATCGCTCGTGGTGTAGCCGAGGATCACCGTGTTGCTGTCGGTCAGGCCCTGGTTGAGGCCGTTGTAGACGTAGAGCGTGGCCAGCGTGGCGAGCAGCGCGTTGATCCGGATCGTCACGACCAGGAAGCCGTTGAACGCCCCCATCGCGGCGCCGGCAACAAGTGCGCCGAGGGCTGCAAGCCATGGATTCCAGCCCGCGTTCATCAGCAGTGCGCCGATCCCGGCGGTCAGTGCAAGGATCGAGGAGACCGACAGGTCGAGCAGGCGCATCGCGATCAGGAACGCCATGCCGCAGGCCATCACGCCGACGTAGACGGAACCCTGCAGCACGTCCTGGATCTGCCCGAGGGTGAAGAACCCGGGGTGCGCGATGCCGAGCAGCACGAGTACCAGCGCGACGGCGATCAGCACGCTGAACGATGGCTGATTGAACAGCGACTCGTACAGCGAAGCTCCGGTTATGCCGCCGAACCGGGGCCTCGGCGGCACGATCGCCGCGGTCCCGTCGGGGGCGACCGGCTGCTCGCCCGTCGGGCTGACTTCGGGGTCCGGCGCTTTCGGCGTGCTGCTCATGCTGCGCCGCCGGCGATCTGCTGGAACATCTCTCTCCTTACCTCTCGGTCCTGCCACGGCTGTCCGACGTGGCGGTTTTCACGACGCAGGCTCCGACCCTGTGCGCAATGCGCACACTGACGCGACAGCCGCACGGCAGTGTGGTCGCGTCGTGATCCGTTGTCAAGGGACAACCGCGCCGGTCCGTCTCAGATTGGGTAGTGGCGTTCGGTTTCCTGGATCGTGATCCAGCGGAGCTCGGTGAACTCCTCGACTGCTGCACGACCGCCGAAGCGTCCCCAACCGCTGTCCTTGACGCCGCCGAACGGCATCTGCGGCTCATCGTGGACGGTCGCGTCGTTGATGTGGCACATCCCGCTCTCGATCTGCTGGGCGAGCTCGAGCGCGTGCGGGACGTTCTCGCTGAAGATCGCCGAGGAGAGCCCGTAGTCGGTGTCGTTGGCGACGCGGATCGCCTCGTCGGCCCCGTCGACGGTCACGATCGATGCGAGTGGGCCGAACGATTCCTCGCCGTACACGCGCATCTGCTCGGTGATCCCGAGCAGCACCGTCGGCTGGTAACAGGGGCCCTGTGCTTCGCCGCCGCAGAGCACCTGAGCGCCGTTGCTGCGCGCATCGGCAACGAGCTCGGTGACGCGCTGGAGCGCGATCTCGTTGATCAGCGGCCCGATCTGCGTCTCCGGGTCCCTGGGGTCCCCGACCTTCAGGTTGCGTGCCCGCTCCGCAAGGCGCTGCGCGAACGGCTCGGCAACCGACTCGTCGACGATGATCCGCTCGGTTGACATGCAGATCTGGCCCTGATGCATGAAGGCGCCGAAGTTCGCTGCCGCGGCCGCCCGGTCGAGGTCGGCATCTGCGAGCACGATGAACGGCGCCTTCCCGCCCAACTCCAGCAGAACGCGCTTCAGGCTGCGACCCGCGGTCTCGGCGATGATCCGCCCGACCCTGGTCGAGCCCGTGAAGTTGATCCGCCGCGTCTGCGGATGGACGATCAGCTCGTTGACCACGTCCGCGGCGTCATCCGGCGCGTTCGTGACGAAGTTCACGACACCCGCCGGAACGCCGGCGTCGACGAGCACCGATGCGATGAATGCGTGCGTACGCGGACACAACTCCGATGCTTTGAGCACGACCGTGTTGCCGAATGCGAGCGGCGTCGCCACCGCGCGCGTACCCAGGATCACCGGGCCATTCCACGGCGCGATGCCAACCACCACACCGGCAGGCGCGCGTACCGCCATCGCCAGCTTTCCCGGTACGTCCGAGGGAATCACCTCGCCGACGGCGCTGTAGGCGCAGGCGGCCGCCTCGCGCAACATCGCCGCCGCGAGCATGCAGTTGAACATGCCCCAGCCAAACGTCGCACCGGTCTCCTCGATCATCGTCTCCGCGATCGCCTCCTGGCGCTCCAGCAAGAGGTCGGCTGCCCTGTTGAGCAGCTCCCGGCGGTATGCCGGTGCCGTCGTCGACCACCCGGCGAACGCGGCGTGTGCCGCATCGACCGCCGCCCGCGCATCGACGCGACCAGCCGCCGCCGCGCTCGACGCCGCCCCGCCGTCGAACGGATTGCGCGTCTCAAAGGTGCCGCCCGACCTCGCCTCAACCCACTCTCCGTTGATCAGGAGTTGCTGCTGCTCAAGTTTCGTAGTCGTGGCCATCAGTTCTCCTCCGTCGAATCGTTGTGTTGTGCGCCCGCCGGTCGCGGCCTGGGCGGGGCTCAGAGCGCCGCATTGTCACGGCTCTGCGCCCAGGCGTTGAAGGTATCGAGCGTGTTGAGCTTGTGCTGGCGGGCGAGCACTTCGATCTCCTCAGCGGGCGCGCCGCGGGCGATCAGCGCCAGCAGCAGGCGATGCTCGGCGATCGAGTCGGCACCGCGGTAGGGGATGTGTACGAACACGGTCCGGCGGATCGCATCGAGCCGGCGTCCGACATCGTGCAGGGAGGCCACCAGAGACCTGTTGGGGCAGGACGCAAAGATCCGCGCGTGGAAGTCATGGTTGCGGCGGCCGAACTCGAGCGAGTCGACCTGCGCCATCGCGTCCTCCATCGAGTCGACAATTGCGCTCAGCTCGGCCAGGTCGCTCGCCTCCAGTGCCGGCGCGGCCAACGCCGTCGCGTACCCCTCGAGCACGGCTAGCACCGTCATCTCCTCGGCGAACTGGCCCGGATCGGCAGGCGTGACGTGCGCGCCGGCGTTTGGGCGGTAGGTGACGAGTCCTTCGGCCTCGAGTCGGCGGATCGCTTCGCGGACGGGCAGCGCCGAGACGGCGAACTCCTCGGCGAGCGCGTCGATCACGACACGGAAGCCGGGTCCATAGGCGCCGCTAAGGATTCGCTCGCGCAGCGCTCGGTAGACGCGTTCCTGTTTGGTGACGGTGCTCGTTGATGCCATCGTCGTCTTACCGGCGGGCTGAGAACGTCGCTTGCGAGCTGCACCGCGCGTCAAACATCAGCAATGACATCGTATATGATCGGCCGGGCTCGTGAGCCGCAATAAAACGCAAGGTCCGCCGGCGTCTGCGCTCGCGCCGTTCGCCTATGACGCGCTTCCCGGTCGCGTCGTGTTCGCGCCGGGCTCACGCTCGCAGATTGTCGAGGAGCTCGACCGGCTCGGCGTCTCAAGGGTTCTCGTCGTCGCCTCGCCGCACGACGAGGAGCTGGTCGACGGGCTCTGTCGGGCGATCGGGACGCGACTCGCCGGGCGCTTCGATGCGTCTGTTGCACACGTGCCGATCGCCGTCGCCGAGCAGGCGCGGGCGATGGCGAGATCACTCGAAGCCGACTGCGTGCTCGCGGTCGGCGGCGGTTCGGCGACGGGCACCGCCAAGGCGATCGCGCTCGAGCTGCCGCTGCCGATCGTTGCGATCCCGACGACCTACGCCGGTTCGGAGATGACGCCGATCTGGGGCCTGACCGAAGCGAACCGCAAGACGACCGGCCGCTCCCTGCAGGTCCTGCCGACGGCGGTCATCTACGACCCCGAGCTGACGCTGGCGATGCCCCTCTGGCTGGGCGGACCGAGCGCGATCAACGCGATCGCCCACTGTGTTGAGGCGCTCTACGCTCCCGGCGCCAACCCCGTCTGCTCGGTGCTCGCCGGAGAGGGCATCGGCGCGCTCGCGCAGGGCATCAGGGCTGTCGTCGCGCAGCCGAGCGAGATCGGCGGGCGCAGCCTCACGCTCTACGGTGCCTACCTTGCCGGCGTCTGTCTCGCCGGTGCCGGGGCCGGCCTGCATCACCGCATCTGCCACGTCCTCGGTGGCGCATTCGACCTGCCGCATGCCGAGATGCACACGATCGTCCTCCCGCACGTCGTCGCGTTCCTCGAGCCCGCCGCCAAGCCCCAGCTCCAGCGGGCCGCCGACGCTCTCGCACTTGCCGATACGAACGCAATCGCCGGCGCCATCTTCGACCTCGCCCAGGACGTCGGCGCGCCCACGGCTCTGCGGGAGATCGGCCTTGATGACGGCGATCTCGACCACGCCGTGGAGCTGATCATCGACAGCAATCCGCCCGCGCAGCCGCGTCCGATCGACCGCGACCAGCTGACGCTGCTGCTGGGCGACGCGCTGGTTGGCGCGCGTCCGCGTAGCGGAAGCTAGATGGAATCGACCATCTAAACGCTCATCCCGCCGTCGACGGCGATCGTCGCGCCGGTGATGAACGAGCTGTCGTCGCTGGCCAGGAACGCAACGACGCGAGCGATCTCCGCGGCGGTCGCGTGGCGGCCAAGCGGGATCATCTGTTCGAACACCGTCGCCGACTCCGCTTCGCTTGCGCCGATCGCTGCGACCTCGATCGTGTGCTGGAAGGCGTTGTCGGTCGGACCGGGGTGGATGCTGTTGACGCGGATGCCGGCCGGCGCCATCTCCTTTGCGAGTGTGCGCATCAGGCCAACGAGCGCATGCTTGGATGTCGCGTAGGCGCTGATGTTCGCGTCGGCGGTGAGTCCGACGACGCTCGAGTTGATGATCAGGCTGCCACCGTCCGCCATCGCAGCGAGTGCGTGCTTGGCGAGATGAAACGGGCCGAGCACGTTGACCGCGAGCACGCGAGCGAACACGTCCTCGGGGTACTCCGTGACCGGGGCGATGACGCCGAAGATGCCGGCGTTGGCGAACGTGATGTCGAGCTTGCCGAAGCGCGCGGTCGCGGCCGCAACTGCCGCGGCGACCTGGCCCGAGTCGGTCACATCGGCGACGGCGGCGGCGGCGCGCTCGGCCGGAAGCTGCTCGAGCGCGCGGTCCAGCGCGGACTGCTCGAGGTCGATCAGGAACACCGAGGCCCCGGCGTCGGTCATCGCGAGTGCGCTTGCGAGGCCGATGCTGCCGGCGCCGCCGCTGATCAGTGCGACCTTCCCGGCGAGAGCGCTCATCAGGCGAGTGCGACCTCGAGGAGCAGCGGCTCCTGGCGCTCGGCGAGCGTCGGGACCACCTCGTCGAGTGCTGCGAGCAACTCGTCATGCGTCGCGATTCGGCGTGCCGGGCAGCCGAGCGCCGCCGCGATCGCGGCGATGTCGATCTGGTCGAAGCCCGGCCAGGGACCGCGACCGCCGGCGCGTTCCGCGAGGCCGTCCATGACGGCGTAGCGCCGGTTGGCCATCACGATCAGCAGTACGCCGACGCCGTAGCGGGCAGCGCTCCACAGGGCTTGGACCGTGTACATCGTCGCGCCATCGCCGAGCACGGCGACGACCGGTCGCTCCGGCAGGCCCATGCGTAGACCGATCGCACCAGACAGTCCGAAGCCCAGGCCGCCGTTCGGACAGCTGACCAAGCCGAGCGGCGCTCGCGCGGGAATTCGCTGGAACAGCTCCGGCTGGCTCGACGGCGTCTCCTCCATCAGTACGACATTGCGCGGCAGTCGCTCGGCAAGCGCGGCGAGAACGTGCCCCGGCAGCAGCGGCTCGCCGTCCGCTGGCGGGGCCGGAGCCGGCGCCACCGTGTGCAACGGCTCGGCTTCGCCCGCGCGGTCGTCTGCCGGCAGCTCGTCGGCGAGCGCGCTGCAGAATGGGCCGGGCGCGGCGAGCACGGCGAGCTCGGCGGCGCTGCGGAACACCTCGTCGGGGTAGGCGCTGATCACGCCGATCCGCGTGCCTGGCTCGAGAAACGGGCCCGGCTCGTAGATGTAGAGGTGCAGCGCGAGGGTTCCGATCGCCACCACGAGGTCGTTGGCGGCGAGTGCGCGGCGCATCAACGAGCGCTGCCAGGGAAGCTGGCCGGCGAACAGCCGATGGTCCTGGGGGAAACCGGCGCGGCTGCCGAATCCCTCCTGCCAGACAGGGCAGCCCAGGCGTTCGGCCAGCGCGACCACGCCCGCCCAGCCCTCCGTGCTGTCGGCTCCGGCGCCGACTACGAACGCGGGTGCCTTCGCACCGCCAAGCAGTTCGGCGAACTCCGATACGGCCGCTGCCGATACCGAGGGCGCGCCGCTCAACACGCGCGCCGGTGCGCCGAAGGCGTCCGCGTCTGCGGGCTCGGCCCAGTCGCCCATCGGGACGACGACGATCGCCGGTCCGCCGCCGTGGAGCGCCTCGTGCCAGGCGCGCGCGAGCGCGCCGGGGACGTCCTGGGCGCGCGCCGGCAGGTTCGTCCAGACGGGGTAGTCGCCGGCCACGCGCTCGAGGTTGTAGCCCGTCAGGAATGGGCGCAGCGCGATCTGGCGGCGGTCCTGCTGGCCGACCATGATCACCAGCGGTGCCCGGCAGTCGCGTGCGTTGGCGATCGCGTTGACCGCGTTGCCCAGGCCTGGGGCTGTGTGCAGGTTGACGAACGACGGGACTCCGCGGGCCAGGGCGTAGCCGGTCGCCAGGCCGACGACCGAGCCTTCGTTGAGCGCGAGGACGAACTCGAAGTCCTCCGGCAGGTCCGTCAGGAACGGAATCTCCGTCGAGCCGGGATTGCCGAAGATCCGCGTCATGCCGTGCTGGCGCATCACGTCGATCGCCGCGTCGCGAACGCTCGCGCCCGTCACCTCGATGCCTCCGCGGCCTGCTCGATCATCGTCGCCGATCCTATACGCGCGGCTGCGACAGGCCCGCTAAGGAGTGCAACCGCGCGCTCGACCGCGACCAGCGCCGCCTCACCCGCCATCTTGTCGCGCACCGTGTGCGCCGAGCGCGCGAGCTGTCCGGCGAGCAGGGCGGCCGCGCCGGCGCCGTCGCCGGCCTCGCAGGCAGCCACGATCGCTTCGTGCTCGGCGTCGCCGGCGGCCCGCCCGCGCGGGTCGTCGCGGCGCACCGATATCCGGCGGTAGCGGTCGCCGCGCGCCATCAGCGTGGTGATCTGCTCGCGCAGCGGTGCTGGTGCGCCGCCGACCAGGCGGTGGTGAAAGCGGGCGTGCGCGAGCTCCCAGCCCGTCGCTTGGCGTCGCTCGCCGGCGCGTCGCATCGCCGCGAGATCCCCTCGCAGCGCCGCTCGGTCAGCGTCCGCAAGAGCCGGCACGGTCAGCTCGAGGGCGAGCGACTCGAGCAGGATGCGTGAGGCATAGACGCTGTCGAGATCGTCGATCTCAAACGCCCTGACGCGCGGGCGACGGTTGCGCGGAGCGTCGAGCAGCCCTTCCGCCTCGAGTTGGCGGAGCGCTTCACGGAGCGGCGTCGTCGACAGGCCCAGACGTCGCGCGAGCGCGACCTGCGAGAGCTCGCTGCCGGGCGCAAGCTCGCCCCGGAGGATCAGCTCACGCAGTGTCTCGTGTGCGACCGCGACATTGTCGGGCCGCGTCACGTCTCCCCGCCGACGATCAGCACGACACGCCCGAAGAGCTCACGGCCTCGCGCGGCCTCGTGCGCCGCCTGGATCTCCTCGAGCGGGAAGCGGTGGTAGACCGGCGGTGCGGGGACGATGTGGTCCGCCACTGCCTGGAAGACCTCGCTGATCATCGCCGCGCTGGCACCGACCTCGCCGATGATCGAGAGGTGATTCCGATAGAGCAGGCGCAGGTTGACCGGAACGGTCCCGCCACCATGCGAGCCACAGGTGACCAGGCGACCGTATTTGCGCATGCTCGCAAGCGCCTGCGCGAACAGCTCGGGATCGGAGATGTTCTCGTAGACGACCGCGACGCCGCGCTCCTCGCTGCTCAGCGCCCGCACGGTGTCACCCCAGTCAAGATCGCCGTAGTTGACGGTGGCGTCGGCACCAAGCACCTCGCGGCAACGCTCTAGCTTCCAGTCACTACCGGCCGCGGCGATCACGCGCGCGCCGAGCGCTTTGGCGATCAACACGCCGGCGTTGCCCAGTCCTCCGCCGGCGCCCATCACCAGCACGTCCTCGCCCGCGCTCAGCCCGCCGGCATACTTGAGCAGGTTCCAGGCGACGGGGTAGTTGACAGCCATCGCGGCTGCCTGGTCGAACCCGACGTGGTCGGGGATCGGCTGCACATTCCGCGCCGGGACGCAGCAGAGCTCGGCGTCGCCACCGTCAACGTGGACACCGACGATCCCGTGCTCGACACATGCGTTCTCGCGACCGCTGCGGCAGAACTCGCAGACGCCGCAGTAGAGCGAGCTGGTGCAAACGACGCGATCACCGATGGCAAGTCCCTCGACCTCACGCCCGAGCGCGACGATCACGCCGGCGGGGTCAGACCCGAGGATCCGCGGCAGCGTCGCGCCGAAATCGGCACCGCGCGCACGGACCTCGACGTCGAGCGTACGCCCCACGCTGACCGCGCGGACACCGATCACCACGTCTGCCGGCCCGGGCACGGGATCCGCCCAGTCGAGCAACTCGAGGACCTCGGGGCCGCCGAAGCGGCGAACCACCGCTGCCTTCATGCGTACCTCCTCTGCGACGTCGCAGGCGCGTGCGGGCGGGCAGGCATCGGGCAAAGTCTATAGAGTTGCCGGCGATGGCTGAGTTCTATCTCGCGACGATCGAGTCCGCCGCCGGGCCCGCCGCGGCCGCGATTCATGGTGGTCGCGTGTTCGCCCTGCAGGGCTCCCCGAGCATCCGCTCGCTGCTCGGCGCCTGGGACGCGTCTCTCGCTTCGATCGAAGCCGACGTGCAGGCCGGACGCCTCGGTGAAGGCGTCGTCGTCGCCGAGGTGACGCTGCTCGCGCCGGTCCCAGACCCACCGAACCTCTATATGGCCGGCGCCAACTACGCTGATCACGCACGCGAGATGCGCAAGCTGCCGCCCGACGCGCCGATCAACCGCCCGCCCGCCGGCCCGTTCTTCTTCCTCAAGCCGACCAGCACGCTGGTCGGTGAGGGCGCCGCGGTCGAGCTTCCCGCGGCCGTGGAACGCCTCGACTGGGAGGTCGAGCTGGCCGCCGTGATCGGGCGCCGAGCGCATCACGTGCCTGAGGCTCAGGCGCTCGACTACGTCGCCGGCTACACGGTGGTCAACGACGTTTCGGCCCGCGACAAATTCGTCCGCGAGGCCGCCGAGGCGCCGATGACCTACGATTGGATCGGCCAGAAGGGCTGGCACACCTCATGCCCGGCAGGTCCCTGGCTGCTGCCCGCGCGCGACTGCCCCAACCCCGGGGATCTCGCGCTGTCGCTGAGCGTGAACGGCGAGGTCATGCAGGACTCACGAACCTCGCAGATGATCTTCTCGCTCGAGGAGCAGATCGCCTACCTGAGTGCGATCGTGCCGCTCGTTGCCGGCGACGTGATCTGTACCGGGACCTGCGCGGGCGTCGGCGCCGGGCGCGGCCGGTTCCTTGCCGCCGGCGACGTGATGGTCGCCGAGGTCGAGCGGATCGGCGCGCTCACGAATCCTGTCCACGCCGTGACCTGAAGGGAGCGAGCTCGCGATGTCGCAGTTCATCAAGCGTCCTGCCCACGTGGCGCTGGCCGTGCCCGATATCGACGCCTCGGTCGCCTGGGCCACGACCGTCATGGGGCTCCGTGAGGTAGAGCGCGAAGGCGGCACCGTCTACCTGACGCACTCCGACTGCCACCACTCGCTCCAGCTGATCGAGGCAAAGAGCTCGGGCCTCGACCACATCTCGCTCGAGGCCCACGACGGCGCTGCGCTCGACGCTCTCGTGAAGACCCTGGCGGATGCCGGAATCGAGCTGCTCTCGCAGACGCCCCAGGAGAAGGGGATCGACCGCGCAATCCGCTTCAAGGGCCCCGAGGGCCACGTGATCGAAGTCTTCACCGGCATGAGCGACGGCGGCCCGACCGTCACCGGCCGCGGCGTTCAGCCGCGCAAGTTCGGACATCCGATGCTGAGTGCGCAGGACGGCGCGCCGACCGTCTCACTGTTCCTCGACACGCTCGGCTTTCGCCTGTCCGACAACGTCGGCGACGGCATCCTGGTGTTCATGCGCTGCGGCCCTGACCACCACGGCGTCGGCGTCGGCAAGGGGCCGCGCAGCGGCCTCAACCACTACGCCTGGGAGGTCCGCGACATCGGGATACTCGCCAACCTCGGCGATGTGCTCGACCAGAACGGCGGTCGCTTCATCTGGGGCCCGGGTCGCCACGGGGCCGGGCAGAACATCTTCACCTACCACTTCGATCCCGCCGGGAACATCGTCGAGTACTACTCCGACGTCTACCAGGTCTGGGACGACGCCGGCTACGTCCCCGGACGTTGGAACATCGAGGACCCGCGGTTTGCGAACCTATGGGGACCGGGACCACCGGTTGAAATGATGGAGACAGCGATTCCGATCGTCTGATGGCAACGACCGCGCGACCCGCAACACCGGAGGAGCTGACCGAGGCGGTGGTGCGCCGTTTCGACTCCTGCGAGGACGAGCGGCTGCGCGAGCTGATGCAGAGCCTCGTCCGTCACCTGCACGGCTTCGCGATCGAGGTCGGGCTGACGGAGGCCGAGTGGGGGACGGCGATCGCCGAGTTGACGGCGACCGGGCACATCACCGACGATCGCCGGCAGGAGTTCATCCTCTGGTCCGACAGCCTCGGCCTCTCGAACCTCGTCGACGCGCTCGCCAACCCGCTGCCACCGGGGGTGACGGAGTCAACCGTGATTGGGCCGTTCTATGTCGCCAACTCGCCGCTGCGCGGATACGGCGAGAGCATGGTCGAGGAGAGCGATGAGCAGGGAACGCCGGCCTGGGTCCACGGCCGGATTCTCGGCGACAGCGGCGAGACAGTCGCCGGCGCCGAGCTCGACATCTGGCAGAACGGCTTCGATGAGCTCTACGCAGTGCAGAAGCCCGAGGGCGAGGAGGATCACCTGCGTGGGCGCTACATCACGCGCGCCGATGGCACCTTCGCCTTCACCGCAGTGCGCCCGGTGCCTTACCCGATCCCCTACGATGGTCCGGTCGGCAAGATGCTCGAGGCCACGGGGCGCCATCCCTGGCGCCCGGCGCATATTCACGTGATCGTCCGGGCCCCCGGCTACCGAACCGTGGTCACGCACCTGTTCGACGAGGAGAGCACGTACCTCGACTCCGACGCCGTCTTTGCGGTCAAGCCGTCTCTGCTGCGCCGCTTCGTCCCGCGTGACCCGGACGACCCGGAGCGTCCGCCATCGATCCCGCACGGCGATTGGGTCTCGCTCGAGAGTGACATCATCCTGCTGCGCGGCGGCGATCGCCCTCCGGTCGTCGACCCGGGAAGGACCGCCTGACCCTTCGCTGCGCGACCTGAACCGCCTCCGTCCCTGAAACGGCTATATTGAATAGGCGTTTCATGGGTCAGGAGGAGACTATGTCGGCAGAAGAAGGGTTCGATAAGCGCCTCGCCCCGGTGCTGAGCGACGAGAACGAGCTCAAACTCGGGATCTTCGGCACAAACCTGCGCGGCGGCGTAACGCTGTCGGAGTTCGATGGCGCCTTCGCCGCCACCTGGGAGGAGGCGCGCCGCTACGCCCAGATCGCAGACCGGCTCGACCTCGAGGCGGTCATACCGGTCGCTCGCTGGCGCGGCTACGGCGGCGATCACAACCTCGGCGAGCGCTCGTTCGAGACCTTCACCTGGGCCACGGGGCTGCTTGCGGCGACCGAGCGAATCCAGGTATTCGCGACCTGTCACGTTCCGATCTGGCACCCGGTGACGGTCGCAAAGATGGCGGCGACCGCCGATCACGTGTCCGGCGGGCGCTTCGGCCTGAACATAGTCGCCGGCTACAACCAGGCTGAGCTCGGAATGTTCGGCATCACGCTCGCCGAGCACGACGCCCGCTATGAGGTCGCCGACGAGTGGGCGAGCCTGCTCGAGAAACTGTGGACGAGCGAGACCGAGTTCGACTGGGACGGCACCTACTTTCAGGTCGCGAAGGCGTTCTCGGATCCCAAGCCACTGCAGCGCCCCTGGCCGACGATCATGAACGCGGGCTCGAGCGGAGCCGGCCGGGCGTTCGCCGTCAGCCATTCGGACATGATCTTCGCCGGGCTGACCGCCATCGATCGCGCCAAGGCGCAGATCGACGAGATCAAGGAACAGGCGCGCGCCGCCGGGCGTGAGGACTTCGCGATCTTCGGGCGGGCGCACATCGTGATCGGCGACAGTGCCGACGAAGCGCACGAGGAGTTCGAGCGGCTCCACTGGACGGAGGCCGATGTCAAAGGCGCCCGCAACGTCGCCAACATCGTCAGCCGCAACTCGCAGAGCACGCCATTCGACGAGATGAAGGAGAAGCAGATCCTCCAGGGGATGATCGCCGGCTTCTGGGCACTGCCGGTGATCGGCACCGCCGACGATGTCGCGCGCCAGCTGCTCGAACTACATGCGCTGGGCCTCGACGGCATCGCTCTCTCCTGGCCGCGCTACGACGAGGGTCTGCAACAGCTCGAAGACCTGATCCTCCCGCGCCTCGTCGAGGCCGGCGTCCGCCGGCCGATTCCGCTGCGCGCCGCCGCTGCGGTCGTTTAGCTCTCGCCGGCCGGGAAGTGCTGGTCGAGATAGATGCGAACGCGGTCGAAGCGCCCGTCGTCGTCACGGTGGATAAACGCGCACGACGGCACGTCGAGCGTACGCCCATCGCGGTAGGTGTAGTGCACCTCGAATTCGATGATCGACGTCGGACCGTCCTCGAAGTAGGCGACGATCGTGTGCGCCATGTCGTGCGCGGCGTGGCCGGCGCCGAGCGCTCCGCGCGCGGCCTCACGGCCATGAACCGGCGGGAAGTTCGCGAAACGCAACTCGACGTCGTCGGCGAAGTCGTCGATGTACTGGTCGAGCGCCGCGGCATCGACGAGCCGGTAGTGCTCGCTCACCCACGCTGGAACGTTGCTCGCCGGTGCACGGCGCTGTGGAGTATCGGTGGCCATCGAGATCTGTTGCCCGCCCACGAAAGATCGTATACGCTCGCCGGCGTTGATCGTCCGACGCGACGCCTGCCCGCCGCCCGCGACGCGGGCAACCAGTCGGGCTTCGAGTTCCTCGACGGTGGTTTCCGCGATGATGGCATCGTGACGATGGCGATTACCTTCACCCGCCTGCTCGCCGGCGAGCAGGTCGAGGCACTCAGATGAGCCGGCGGATCCAGGTGATCGGCGCACACTCGGCTGATTTCGTCTGGCGTGCGGGCGGGGCGATCGCGGTCGCCGTCGAAGGCGGCGGGACCGCTGAGGTGATCGCGCTGAGCTACGGCGAGCGTGGGGAGTCTGGGGAGCTTTGGAAGCAGGAGGGCCAGACGATCGAGAACGTCAAGACGATTCGCCACGCCGAGGCAGAGGCAGCCGCCAAGCATCTCGGTGCAAGCTTCCGCTGCCTCGATCTCGGTGATTACCCGTTGCAGATCGACACCGACGCGCTGCTGTTGATCGCCGAGGTGATCCGCGAGTTCGCGCCCGACGTGCTCGTCACACACACCGACACGGACCCGTTCAACCCCGATCACCCGGTCGCCTACGCGGCCGTCGACCGGGCTCGCAGTCTTGCTGCGGGCGCGGGTGTGCAGAGCTCATTCAAGACGATCAGTCCGCCGGAGCTGTTCCTGTTCGAGCCGCACCAACCCGAGCTCTGCAACTTCACGCCGACGACGTTCGTCGATATCACGCCGGTGATGGAGCGCAAGCTCGCGGCGATGGGCGAGATGAAGGCGCAGTCCTATCTCAAGACCTATTACGAGCAGCGAGCGGCGCAGCGCGGCAACCACGCGCGGCGCGGCAGCGGCAGCGCCCACGTCGAGTTCGCGGAGGCCTTCCAGCGGATGATTCCCCAGGTTCTGCAACAGCTGTGAGCGCACTCGACGAACTCGCTCGCCTCGGCTCGGCGACCGTCTATGAGGCGGGCGGCCGGGGTGGTTACCTCGACGTCGACCTGCACCAGATCGTGCCCGGCTCGCGCGTCGCCGGACCGGCGCGAACCGTGCGCTGCGGCCAGGACGACAACCTGATGGTCCACGCTGCGATGGCTCGGCTCCAGCCGGGCGAGGTACTGGTGCTGACGATGCCCGAGGCGCGGCCGGTCGCGCTCGTCGGCGACCTCCTGGCAACGCAGGCCAAGGAACACGGCGCGACGGCGATCCTGATCGACGCCTCGGTGCGCGACGCCGAGGAGCTGGTCGAGATGGGGCTGCCGATCTGGGCGCGCTGGGTCCGCGTCAAGGGCGCGACCAAGGCGCTCGTCGGCGAGCTCGACGTGCCCGTCCTGATCGGTGGCGCGGCGATTCGCCCCGGCGACGTCCTCGTGCTCGACGCTGACGGCGTCGCCGTCGTCCCGGCCGAGCGCGTCGATGAGGTGCTGGCGGCGTCGCTCGAGCGCGAGGAGAAGGAGCGTGTCAAGCGCGCCAAGCTCCAGGACGGCGCCCTCTCCTATGAGCTCGACGGGCTGCGAGCCATCGTCGAGGGCGGCTCGTGACGGACATTGCGCACCTCGGTCCCGTCGAGCTGCTGACGCCGAAGCCCGAGCAGACGCTGCACTTCTTCCACGAGCTGATGGGAATGGAGATCGAGGGCGAGGAGGAGGGCTCGGTCTACCTGCGCGGTTGGGGCGACTATCAGCGCTACAGCCTCAAGCTGACCGAGTCGAAGCAGTCGGGGCTTGGCTACGCCGGTCTGCGCGCGTGGAGTCCCGAGGCGCTGGAGCGGCGCGTCGCAGCGGTCGAGGCGACCGGTCTGGGTGAGGGCTGGAGCGCGGGCGCGCGCGGGCGCGGTCCGTCCTACCGCTTTCGCGACCCCGACGGACACCGCTTCGAGCTCTACTACGAGGTCGAGCGCTACGAGGCGCCAGAGCACCTGCGCCCGACGCTCAAGAACCAGCCCCAGAAGTATGTTCCGCGCGGCTGTGCCGTGAAGCGCTTCGACCACCTCAACATCCTTGCCAGCGATGTGCGCGCGAACCGCGTGTTTGCCCAGGAGGCGCTCGACTACCGCCTCTACGAGCGGATCGAGCTCGATGACGGGGAAGAGGCCGGGGCCTGGATGAGCGCGACGATCGCGGCCCACGAGCTGATCTACACGCAGGACCATCATCGGGCCAACGGCCGCCTGCACCACCTGGCGTTCTGGGTCGATACACGCGAGGAGTGCCTGCGCGCCGGCGACATCTTCGTCGACTCGGAGATCAAGATCGAGTTCGCCCCCTCACGCCACGCGGTAGCGCAGGGCTTCTTCGTCTACGTGATCGAACCGGGCGGCAACCGCATCGAGGTCACCACGGGTGGGTACTACGTCTACGACCCCGAGCAGCCGACCGTCGTCTGGACCGAGGCCGAGCGCCGGCGCGGACAGTTCTGGGGCAATGCCACCGTCGAGACCTTTCACACCTACGGGACACCGCCGATCGAAGGAGTCGACCATCAGCCCTGAGACGCCTTCCGAGCGCGAGGACCGCGATCAGATTCGCGACACGATCGAGAACTGGGCGCTCTGGCGCGATGCCGGTCTGTGGGAGCGCTTTCGCACCGTCTGGCACGACGACGGCTGGATGAACGCGACCTGGTTCCAGGGCACGTTCGAGGAGTTCATTGCCGTCAGCATCGAGGGCTGGGAGCGCGGGGTCAGCATCCTCCACTTCCTTGGCGGAACGACGATCGATCTTGCCGGCGAGCGCGCGTTTACGCAGACGAAGATGACGATCTCCCAGCGTGGCCTGCTCGATGGGGTGCTCTGCGACGTCGTCTGCACCGGGCGCTTCTGCGACTTCTTCGAGCGGCGCGAGGGCCGCTGGGGGATCGTCCTGCGACAGCCGGTCTACGAAAAGGATCGGGCGGACCCGATCGATTCGGCGGTCCAGCTCACGCTCGACACTGCGCTGCTCGAGCGCTTTCCGCCCGGCTACCGCCACCTGGCCTACCTGCAGGCGCAGGTCGGATACGACGTCAAGCCGGACATGCCGGGGCTCAGCGGACCGCTCGTGAGCGAGCTCTACGAGCGCGGGCGGCTGTGGCTCGCCGGGCAGCTGCACAACCCACGCGAGGAACGGGCAACGCTCCCGGCTGAGCCGTCCTAGAGCGCGCTCGAGCCGCACACAGTTACAAGGAAGGCCGCAGCTCGAGCGCGCGGCCCAGTCCTCCCTAGATTGTTGGGATCTGACCGCCGTCGACCCTGTAGTCGGCGCCGGTGACCTGGCGCGCGCGGTCGGAGGCCAGAAAGACCGCGACGGCCGCCACGTCCTCTGGTTCGCCCAGTCGCTCGAGCGGCATCCGGCGAACGTCGCGCAGGAAGTGCTCGATCGCACCGTCGCGGTCGAGCCCCCACTCCGCGGCCATGACGTCGATGAACTCGCCGGGCGTCTCCCACGGCGTCGTGCGCGTCGGGCCGGGGGAGATCGTGTTGGAGCGCACGCCGCGCGCGGAGAACTCGTTCGCCAGCGCCTTCGAGAGCAGGCGGATCATGCCCTTGGTGACGCTGTAGTCGACGAAGAACGGCGCCGGCATGTGCCCGGTGTCGGAGGAGATCGAGATGATCGAGCCGCGCCCCTGGCTGAGCATGTGCGGCAGCGCGGCGCGTGTACAGCGCACCATCGAGAAGAAGTTCAGCTCGAGCAGGCTCTTCCAGGCCTCGTCGTCGACGCTGAGGAAGCCGTCGCGGTGCGGCGCGACGCCGACGTTGTTGATCAGCACGTCGATCGTGCCAAAACGCTCGACGACTGCGGCGACGGCAGCGGCTCCGCCGCCACTCGACGCGAGATCGGCTTCGATCGCGAGAACCCGCTCGGGCGGGGCGTCGGCGAGCACCGCGACAGGGTTGAGGTCCGCGACCGCCACGCTGGCGCCCTCCTCCAGCAGCGCGTGAGCGCAGGCCAGGCCGATGCCTGCCCCGGCCCCTGTGATCAGCGCGATTCGGTCCTCGAGTCCGGTCTGCATGAGGACCAGCATTATGATTACCCGCGATGATGTCGGTCGGATCCGCCCAACTCCCACCGCGGGTCTCCCGCGCCGCCCACGTGGCCGGCGAGCTGGAGCGCGAAATTCGCGCGGCAGTATATGCCCCCGGGCAGCGGCTTGGCACGAAGGAGGACCTGCGTGAGCGCTTCGGCGTCGCCGTGGCCACTGTCACCGAGGCGCTGCGCCTGCTCGAGACGCGGGGCCTGACCGAGGCGCGCCCGGGACCTGGCGGCGGGATCTTCGTCTCGCGTGCGACGGCGCGGCTGACCTTAACCCACAACGTCCTCGGCCTCGGCTCCGACGCCACGACCTATCGTGACTGCCTGCTCGTGCGCGACACGCTCGAGCCGCTGATCTGCCGCGACGCCGCGCACAACCGCCGCGCCCAGGATGTCCGCGCGCTCGAGGACATAATCGAGCAGATGGCGCGGCGCCAAGACGATCCGGCCGGGTACTTCGCGCTCAATTGGGAGCTCCACCGGCGGCTTGCGTCGATGACAGCGAACGTGGCCCTGCGGACGATCTATACAGCTCTGCTCGACTACCTCGAGTCGGCGATGGATCACGCCATCTATCACGAGTTCGACGGCGCCGCGAACGTTGCCGTCCATCGCGAGCTTGTCGCGGCGATCAAGGAGGGCGCGGGCCCGCGCCTGAATGCCGCGATCGTCGCCCACGCGCCACTACCGCCGCTGGACTAGTAGCAGCGGTTCAGATGCGGAACGTCTCGAGCACCGCCGGAACGAACAGCTCCTCCGGGGCCAACTTCCGTGCCGTCACGCCCTGCTCGAAGCAGTAGTCGAGGAAGCCCTGGATCGTCGGCCGGTTGGGCTCGAGCCCGTAGGGCCAGAAGTCCTCGCCGAAGATCTCGGCCGCGTGCTCTGCGTTCGCGAAGCTCCACGGGATCGGGTAGCGCGGCGCGTTGGCGTCGAGCGCGCGCTCCAGCCCGCGGCGCTTGGCCTCCACGAACGCCCCGTAGAGATTGCCCGCGACCCACGGATGCGCGGCGACGACATCGGCGCGCAGCGCGATGACATGCATGATCGGAAAGATGCCGGTCTCGCGGTAGTAGGCCTCCTCGACCGCGCGGTAATCGCCGAACAGGCGCACCACACCGCCACTGCCGTCCTCGAAAGCAGCCGGCGGATGGGCCGCGATCACCGCGTCAAGCTCGCCGGCCAGCAGCATCTCGTTGAGCGTTTTCTCGGGCACGGCCGTGAGCGAGATGCCGGGCGGCGGGCTCAGCGCGATCCCCTCGATCCGGCCGGGCTCGTTCGTGCCGGCCTGGAACCACTCGACATCGGCCACCTTCACGCCATACTGGTGCTCGAGCAGGCCGCGAGCGTAGACGGTCGCGGTCTGCGTCCACTCGGGCACGCCGATGCGACCACCGGCCAGGGCGGCCGGATCGTCGATTGGCCCGCCGGCCGCGACGAAGATCGCCGAGTGGCGGAATGAGCGCGACGGGAAGACCGGAATCGCGATGATCCCCTCGTCGCCGCTGGCCCGCAGCGAGCAGTACTTCGCAAACGAGAACTCGGAGATCTCCCACTCGCGGTGGCGCGCAAAGCGAAAGAAGATCTCCTCGACCGAGAAGCTCAGGCACGTCAGGTCGATGCCCTCGACCGCGACCGCGCCACTGACCAGATCGCGCACGTGGTCGTAATCGTTGATCGCGAGCGTCAGCTGGAGGTTGGGCCGCCCGCCGCCTCGCTCCATCCGCTGCGCCCTATGCCCAGGCGTCGGTCAGCCGCGCCAGCTCGTCCGCGCTGAGCTCCAGCGTGGCGCCCGGCAGGATCTCGGCCAGCTGCTCGTCGTTGCGGGCGCTGGCGATCGGCGCGACGACGCTGGGCTGCTCGCGCAACCAGGCAATTGCGACCGAGGCGACCGGCGCGGAGTGCGCCGCGCTGATCTGATCGAGCGCGCTCAGCAGTCCCTCAGCGCGAGGATCCTCGAGGTATTTCGAGGCCTGGCCGGCGCGCGGGCTTTCGACGTTCGCGCCGGCCCGGTACTTGCCGGTCAGGAAGCCGCGCGCAAGCGCCCAGTAGGGCATGCAGGCGATCTGCTCGCGCTCGCAGAGGGCGAGCAGATCGGCCTCCTCGCGCTCGACCAGGCTGTAGTGCGGTTGCAGCGCGACGATCGGTGCGAAGCCCTCGCGGGCACCCACCGCGAGCACCTCGGTGATCCGCTCGGCGGTGAAGTTGGAGAGGCCGAGCGAGCGCACCTTGCCGGCCTTGACGAGCTCGTCGAAGGCGCCGTACCAGGCGGCGGTCTCGACGCTCGGGTCATCCTCGTGCGCGTAGTAGAGGTCGACGTAGTCGCTCCGCAGGCGCTCTAGCGAGTCGTCGATCGCGGCATGGATGTTGTCGGGGCTGAGACCGGGGCGCTCGCTCCACTTGGCGACCTTGGTCGCGATGGCGACGCGCTCGCGACTCCCGCGGCTGGCGATCCAACTTCCAATGATCGTTTCCGACTCACCGCCGACGTTTCCGGGGACGAACGCCGAGTAACCGTCGGCGGTGTCGATGAAGTTGCCACCGGCGTCGACGTAGGCGTCGAGCACTGCGAAGGAGGCCGCCTCATTCGCGGTCCAACCGAAGACGTTGCCGCCGAGGCACAGCGGGAAGAGGTCGAATTCGCTGCCACGTAGTTGGGTCATGGGCGAAACCTAGCGCAGGCGTGACACGGGCAGGTGATCGTCATGGGCTCCTCAGGACTTGGTCGGGGAAGGCGGCGCGGATGCGCTCGCCGTGGGTCGGCAGGTCGAGGCCGAGCAGGCCCCAACGCGCGAGCTGGTGCAGCAGGAAATGATTCGTGCCGAGCCTCGCGAGCGCGCCGACATCGCCGGCGAGGAGCAGCTCGATCTCGCTGTCGCTCAGCGGCGGGCGAGCGGCTCGCAGGGTCTCCTCCGGGGCGTCGCTCAGCGCGCGACGGAGCTCCGGCTCCTGCACGACGCGCCGGCAGAGCTTGTTGATCGCGTAGACGCTCACGGTGCCGGCCAGGTCGCGTAGGCGTGGCCGAACCACGGTTGCACGTCGAGCGTCGCGGGCGGCTTCGGCTCGAACATGCCGAGCATCGCGATCCAGTCGAGTACCTCGCCCGCCGCGTTGCCCGCCTTCGCCATCTGCTCGTCGGTGGACTCGCGCACGAGCGTCTCGATGTCGGCGGCGCGCAGCAGCTCGAGCACGCGCTCGGTCCAGGCCGGATCCGGCACCCCGACGTGGGCGTCCTCGAAGACTCGCGGGCCGCCGATCTCGACCGAGAAGCTGCCGCTGGCGACGACCGCAACCCGGTCGGCGGCGGGGTATGCGGCGAGCGCCGCGCGCAGCGCATGGCCGAGCGCGTAGCAGCGGCTCGCCGAGGGCAGTGGCCGCAGGAAGGCGTTGATGAAGAACGGCACCAGTGGAAAACGTCCGTCTGGATCGATGAACGACAGCGGGGCGATCACCGTGTGGTCGAGCGTCAGCTCCTGCAGGCAGCCGACGTCGAAGTCGTGCCCGACGAGCTGGCGCTGCAGGTGCCGGGCAAGCTCGCTGTCGATCGCCACCTCGCGCTGCGGGATGCTCGGATAGTCGCTCGGACCGACGGCCGACTCGGCGACGCCGATCATGAACAGCGGCAGCGCCTCGAAGAAGAGGTTGTAATGGTCGGAGGTGATGTAGAGCACGACATCCGGCCTGGCGGCGGCGAGCCCATCGGCGATCTTCGCGTACATCTCCGAGACCTCTTCCGCGAGCGGGGCGCCGTCACGGACGAGGCTCGGGAAGTGCGGATTGTGCGGCAAACCGAAGGCGCCGACGAGCTCAGCCACGGACGCTGCCCCCGTCCACGACGAGCGTCTGGCCCGTGATGAAGGCCGACTCGTCGGAGGCCAGGAAGGCCATCGCCCCGACGAGATCCGCGGGTTGCTGGGTGCGCTTGATCGCCTGGATCTCGGCCACGTGCTCGAACCATTGCTCCTGCTGGCCGCCGGTGGTGCCGGGCGTGCGCGTCAGGCTCGGCGCGATCGCGTTGATCGTGATGCCGGCTTCGCCGATCTCGCAGGCCAGCGAGCGGACGAAGCCGATCACGCCGCCCTTGCTCGCCACATACGGCGTGAGGCCGGCGAGACCGCTGTGGAACGTGTTCGACGCCATCGCGATGATCCGCCCGAAGCCCGCGCTGCGCATGCCCGGCAAGAAGGCCTGACAGAGATGGAAGAGCGCATCGAGGTTGACCGACATGATCTTTCGCCACTGCTCGAAGCTCGTGTCCTCGAACAGCGCGTAGGGATAGATACCGGCGTTCGAGACGAGCACGTCACAGCGTTCGTGGTGCGCCTCGACCGCTGCCCGCAGCTCGGCGACGCTCTCGCCCGCCGAAACGTCGCAGAGCACCGCTGACGCCATACCGCCGGCTTCCCGGATCAGCTCGCAGGTCTCGCTCGCATCGGCCACGTCGGCGACGACGACCTGGTGACCGTCGGCGGCGAGCCTGATCGCGTAAGCCTGGCCGATTCCCGCTGCGCCGCCGGTCACGACCGCGCAGCGTCCTAGCTCGTCCCTCATAAGCCATAATCAATATCAGGTCTAGATGAGCGGCTCCGCGACCCCCCAGGCACCAGCCCCAGGCGATCAGGGGGCGCAACGAAGTCGCGATCGCGGCGCCGCGCTGAGCACGCTGCCAGCGGCCCAGGTCGAGTTGCCGGTGCCCGCAGACGATCCGGCTCGCGCTCTGGCCTGGGGCAGTGATGCCTTCGCCGAGGTGCTCTCACGGCTCGACCTCGACTACATCAGCCTCAATCCCGGGTCGAGCTATCGCGGGCTGCATGACAGCCTCGTCAATTACGCCGGCAACCGCGCTCCACAGATGATCCTCTGCCTCCACGAGGAGCATGCTGTCGCCGTCGCACACGGCTTCGCCAAGGTGACCGGGCGGCCGATGGCGGTCGCCGTGCACAGCAACGTCGGCCTGATGCACGCGACGATGGCGCTCTACAACGCCTACTGCGACCGCGTACCGATGCTCGTGCTCGGCGCCACGGGCCCGGTCGATGCGGCCGAGCGCCGGCCATGGATCGACTGGATCCACACCTCCGCCGACCAGGGCGCGCTGGTCCGCAGCTACGTCAAGTGGGATGACCAGCCGGCGTCGGCGGCGGCCGGGGTCGAAGCGCTGGTGCGTGGCGATGCCATCACGCGGACATACCCCAGCGCACCCGTGTACATCTGCCTCGACGCGGCCGTGCAGGAGGCGCCGCTCGAGCAGGAGATCGTGTTCCCCGAGCTGGAGCGCCACCTGCCGCCGGCCGCCCCGGGCTGCTCGGAGGAGCAGCTGGATGCGTTGCTCGAGCTGCTCGATGGCGCACAGGCGCCGCTCCTGCTGGCCGGGCGGGGCGGACGCGGGATCGACGCCTGGGAGGCGCGGATCCGGGTCGCCGAGCGCCTTGGCGCACGCGTGCTGACCGACCTCAAGGCCGGCGCTGCCTTCCCGACCGGGCATCCGCTCTACACCGGGATCCCCGGGACCTTCCTGACGCCAAGCGGCGCTGCCGCGCTGCGAGCCGCGGACTGCGTGCTCGCGCTCGATTGGATCGACCTGGGCGGGACGTTGCGCCAGGCCTATGAGGGCGAGGCGGTCGGGGCGCGGATCGCCTCCTGCACGCTCGACTACACGCTGCACAACGGCTGGAGCAAGGATCACTTCGAGATCGCTCCGATCGACCTTCAGATCGCCAGCCATCCCGACACGCTGATCGCGGCGCTCGATCGCCGGCTCGAGGGGCGGCCGGCGCGCGAGCCGTGGCAGCACGAGCCGCCGTCGCCGCCGCAGGACGGCGCCGGCCACGGTGACGGCGTCACGAACGCGGAGCTCGCCGCGGCGCTGCGCCGCGCGCTTGCCGGCACGCCGGCGTCGCTCGTGCGGCTGCCGCTTGGCTGGGACGGCGCCGACCTCGAGATCGACGGTCCGCTCGACTACCTCGGCCAGGACGGCGGGGCCGGCATCGGCTCCGGGCCGGGAATGGCGGTGGGCGCGGCACTCGCGCTCGCGGGCAGCGATCGCCTGGCGGTCGCCGTGCTCGGCGACGGCGACACGCTGATGGGCTCGAGCGCGCTCTGGACCGCGGCCCACTATGGCCTGCGCCTGCTGATCGTCGTCGCCAACAATCGCTCGTTCTTCAACGATGAGGTGCACCAGGAGCGTGTCGCGCTGCGTCGCGATCGCCCCGTGGCGAACCGCTGGATCGGCCAGCGGATCCGCGAGCCCGACCCGGACCTGGCCGGGCTTGCTCGCTCGCTCGGCTACAGCGGGCACGGTCCGCTCGACGAGCTCGAGTCGCTTGACGTGACGCTCAGCGCCGCGGTGGCGGAGGCGCTCGCCGGCGCCTGCGTGCTTGTCGACGTCCACGTGAGCACGCGCGGCTATCCTGGCGGGCCAAGCGCGAGCTCCTGAACGTCGCCGCCGCCTGGCGGCGACGTTGGGCTATGGTTGCGTGGTCAACGGCGAGGGCGTACGATGTGCGCCTACCGGCCGCGTGTTCACATCGCGCACGCTGGGTTGTAACGTTCGCATGGCCGAGATCGTCACTCTCAACGAGGCACTCGCCGAACTCGTCCGCGATGGAGACTCCGTCGCGCTCGAGGGCTTCACCCACCTGATCCCGTTCGCGGCCGGGCACGAGCTGATCCGACAGGGACGCAGCGAGCTCGAGCTGATCCGGATGACGCCTGACATCCTCTACGACCAGATGATCGGGGTCGGTGCGGCGCGCAAGATCGTCTTCTCCTACGGTGGCAACCCGGGAGTCGGCTCGCTGCACCGCTTCCGTGACGCGATCGAGAACGGCTGGCCGCGATCCGTGGAGGTCGAGGAGCACAGCCACGCCGGCATGGCCAACCGCTTCATGGCCGGTGCGGCCGACCTGCCCTTCGGCCTGCTGCGCGGCTACCGCGGCAACGATCTCGCCCACCACACGCAGGTCGCCTTCATCAAGTGCCCGTTCACCGGCGAGGAGCTGGCTGCCGTGCCGGCCCTGCGTCCGGATGTGGCTGTGGTTCATGCGCAGGAGAGCGATCGGGCCGGCAACGTCCAGCTTTGGGGGATCCCGGGCGTCCAGAAGGAGGCGGTGCTTGCTGCGCAGCGCTCGCTGGTGACCGTCGAGCGAATCGTCGAGGAGCTCGAGCCGCGTCCCGGCGGCGTGATCATCCCGAGCTGGGTGATCGACGCCGTCGCGCTCGCGCCCGGCGGCTCGCGTCCGTCCTACAGCCTCGGCATCACGGAGCGCGATAACGACTTCTACAAGGCCTGGGACGTGATCAGTCGCGACCGCGACAGCTTCACCGCCTGGATCGATGAGCACGTGCGTGGCGCCGTGCCGGCACGATGACCCAGGCGAGCGCCGAGGAGGCACAGACCGTCGTCGCCGCGCGACGGCTGCGCGACGCCGGCAGCGTGTTCATCGGTGTCGGCCGCCCGAGCACGGCGGCGATCCTCGCGCGCATGGTCCACAACCCGGAGCTCGTCCTCGTCTACGAGTCGGGCACGATCGGCGCCAAGCCCTTTCACATCCCGCTCTCGATCGGCGACGGAGAGCTCGCCGAGACGGCTGACTTCGTCGTCTCCGTGCCCGAGATGTTCAACTACTGGATCGGTCCGGGGCGCGTCGACGTGGCGTTCCTCGGCGCCGCGCAGATCGACCGCTTTGCCAACCTCAACTCAACCGTGATCGGCGACTACGACCAGCCGCGGACGCGCCTCCCCGGCGCCGGCGGAGCGCCGGAGATCGCCGCCGGCTGTGGCGAGGTCGTCGTGATCGCGCCGCACAACCCGCGGACGATGGTGGAGCGGCTCGACTTCGTGACGACCGTCGGCCACGGTGACGGCCCTGGCGCGCGCGAGCGGCTCGGCTTCCGCGGTGCGGGGCCGACCGCGGTCATCACCGACCTCGGCGTGCTCGAACCGGATCCGAGTACGCGTGAGCTGACGCTCACGGCGACGCTCGCGGACGTGGCCGTCGACGACGTCGTTGCCGCAACCGGCTGGGATCTGCGCGTTGCCGACGCTGTCGCGGAGATCGAACCGCCGACCGATGACGAGCTCGACGCGCTGCGGGAGCTGCTGAGCAGATGAGCGAGGCCTACCTCTACGAAGCGGTGCGCACGCCCTTCGGTCGTTACGGCGGCGGACTCTCGGCGGTGCGGCCGGACGACCTTGCGGCCCACACGCTGCGCGCGCTGCTCGACCGCGTGCCGGCGCTCGATCCGGCCGAGATCGACGACGTGATCCTCGGCAACGCGAACGGCGCCGGCGAAGAGAATCGCGACGTCGCGCGGATGGCGGTGCTGCTCGCAGGCCTGCCGACCTCGGTTACCGGTGTCACCGTCAACCGCCTCTGCGGCTCGAGCCTCGAGGCCGCGATCCAGGCGACACGGGCGATTGCCTGCGACGACGCGTCGGTGGTAATCGCGGGTGGCGTCGAGTCGATGAGCCGCGCGCCGTGGGTGCTGCTCAAGCCGGCGCGCGCGTTTCCGGCCGGTCACGAGACGCTGCACTCATCGACGCTTGGCTGGCGGATGGTCAACCCGCGGATGCCCGAGCAGTGGACGATCTCGCTCGGCGAGAGCGCCGAGAAGCTTGCCGGGCTCTATGACGTGTCGCGCGGGGCACAGGACGCGTTCGCGCTGCGCAGTCATCGGCTGGCGGCGCAGGCCTGGGACGAGGGTGCCCTGGCCGAGATCGTCCCCGTGCCCGGCTGCGAGATCGAGCGCGACGAGTCGATTCGCACCGATACCTCGCTCGAGAAGCTTGCCGCGCTGAGGCCATCCTTCGCCGCTGACGGAACGGTCACCGCCGGGAACTCCTCGCCGCTCAACGACGGTGCGAGCATGGTCCTGATCGGCAGCGCGGCGGCCGGCGAGCGACTCGGCCGCGAGCCGCTCGCCAGGGTCGTGGCGAGTGCGGCTCACGGCGTCGACCCGGACGTATTCGGCATCGCGCCGGTTGAGGCGGCCAACAAGGCGCTCGCGAAGGCCGGCCTCGGTTGGGATCAGATCGACTGCCTCGAGCTGAACGAGGCATTCGCGTCGCAGTCGCTCGCCTGTCTCGCCGGCTGGCCCGAACTCGACCCGGAGAAGGTGAACATTCGCGGCGGCGCGATCGCGATCGGTCACCCGCTCGGCGCGTCGGGGACGCGGATCCTTGGCCGGCTGGCGCACGAGCTTCACGCGCGCGGCGGCGGGTACGGCATGGCCGCAATCTGTATCGGCGTGGGCCAGGGCCTCGCCGTGATCCTGGAAGGATGAACCGGAGGATGAAAGTAGGGATGACGCAATGACCGAAGTGACAACGACCGAGCACGAGGTCTATGAGGCGATCACCGATACGCCTCCGTGCTACCTGCGCGAGCCCGAGGAGGAGCTGACGCCGATCGACTATCCGCGCTACAAGTCGAGCGTCCTGCGCCACCCCAAGCAGCCGTTGATCTACCTCCCGCAGAACATCACCGAGATCACCGGGCCGCAGCTCGGATCGTCGATCCTGACGGGGCACTTCGACAACGACCTCACGCGCCAGCACGCCGGCGAGCCGCTCGGCGAGCGGATAACGCTGACCGGTCGCGTCTTCGATACCGAGGGCAAGCCGCTGCGCAGCACGCTTGTCGAGATCTGGCAGGCGAACGCGTCCGGACGCTACCTGCACAAGTGGGATCGCTGGCCGGCGCCGCTCGACCCCAACTTCTCCGGTGCCGGTCGCTGCATCACCGACGACGACGGGCGCTACAGCTTCGTCACGATCAAGCCCGGGCCCTACCCGTGGGGCAACCACTACAACGCCTGGCGACCGGCGCATATCCACTTCTCGCTGCTGGGCCGTGCGTTCGCGCAGCGCCTGGTGACGCAGATGTACTTCCCGGCCGACCCGCTGTTTCCCTACGACCCGATCTTCCAGGCGGTGCCCGACGAAGCGGCACGCCAGCGGATGGTCTCTCGGTTCGCCCCACAGGAGAGCGTTCCCGACTGGGCGCTCGCCTACGAATGGGATATCTACCTGCGTGGTCCCGGGGCGACGCCGTTCGAGGAGGCGCTGTGATCTACGGAACCACCCCATCGCAGACCGTCGGTCCGTACTTCGCGATCGGGCTGCCCTGGCCCGAGGGCCCGCTGGCGGTTACGCCTGATGCTCCCGGCGCGATCACGATCACGGGTGTGGTCTACGACGGTGCCGGCGAGGTCGTCCACGACAGTCTGGTCGAGATCTGGGGGGCCGATCCAGAGGGCCGCTTCGCCGATCTGTGGGGCTACGGTGGGGCTTCGAGCGTCGCCGGCTTTCGCGGCTTCGCGCGCTACGCGAAGGAAGACGGCGACGGGACCTATGAGCTGATCACGCTCAAGCCCGGCGCGGTCACGCTGCCCAGCGGCGTGGTCCTTGCCCCCCATCTCGACGTGCACGTGTTCGCGCGCGGGATGCTCCGGCATGTCGACACGCGAATCTATTTCGCCGACGAAGCCACGGCGAACGCCGCCGATCCGATTCTCTCGAGCGTTCCGCAGGAGCGGCGCGAGACGCTGATCGCAACCGCGACCGACAATGGCTACCGCTTCGATATCCATCTCCAAGGATCCGGCGAGACCGTTTTCTTCGCGCTCTGACCCGTTGTTCGGCGCGCTCTACGGGCGCGGCGAGGTAGCGCTCCAAGCGAGCGATGACGCCTGGCTGCAGGCGATGCTCGATGTCGAGGCCGCCCTCGCGCACGCCTGTGCGAGCGAGGGGTCGATCACGGCCGAGGCCGCCGAGGCGATCGCCGCCGCGTGCCGGCGCGAACGGTTCGATATCGCCGAGCTCGGCGTCGCGGCCGCGGCGAGCGCAACCCCGGTCGTGCCGCTGGTTGCCGCGCTGCGGGCGCTCGTCGGCGAGGAGCACGAGCGCTCGGTGCATCTTGGCGCGACGAGTCAGGACATCATCGACAGCGCCGCGATGCTTGTCGCAAAGCGGGCGCTGGCGCCGCTGCTTGCCGACGCACGGGCGGCGGCCGACGCGGCGGTCGAGCTTGCCCGGGCCAACCGGGACACGCCGATGACCGGCCGCACGTTGCTGCAGCAGGCGCTGCCGACGAGCTTCGGCCTGCGCGCGGCCGGTTGGCTGATCGGCATCGACGAAGCTCTCGCGCGTCTCGTCGAGGTCGGCGAGACGCGGCTCGCGGTTCAGATGGGCGGCCCCGTTGGCACCAGGCCGCCCGAGATCGCCGCGCTCGTCGCGGCAGAGCTCGACCTGGCGCTGCCGGTGCTCCCCTGGCAGGCGATCCGCGTCCGCGTCGCCGAGCTCGCAGGTGCGCTCGGTACGCTCGCCGGCGTCCTCGCCAAGATCGCTCGTGACGTGACGCTGCTGAGCGCCGACGAGGTCGGTGAGGTCCACGAGGGGGGCGGCGGCGCTGGGCGCGGTGGCTCCTCGGCGATGGCGCACAAGCGAAATCCGGTCGCTGCGGTCTCGTTGCTGGCATGTACCACTCGCGTCCCGGGCCTCGTCGCTACGCTGCTCGCGGCGATGGTCCAGGAGCACGAGCGTGCAGCGGGCACATGGCAGAGCGAATGGGGGACGCTCAGCGAGCTTCTTACGCTGGTCGGTTCCGCGAGTGCCTGGGCTCGGGAGCTGCTTGAGAACCTCGAAGTTGTGCCGCAGCGGATGCTCGATAACCTTGCCCGGCTCGCCGCGGCCGGCGTCAGCGAGGCCGCCACGCCGCTCGATCACCTCGACGGTGCGCTGGTGCTCGTCGACAGGGCGCTGAAGGCGCACGGCCGATGAGCGTGCCGGTCGAGCTGGACCATGAGATCGCCGGCGCACTGGGCGGCAGCCCGGTCGTGCTCTCTTCCTCGCTCGGGACGAACCGCGCGATGTGGGAGCCGCAGCTCGCCGCGCTGTCGGGACGCCACCGCGTGATCAGCTACGACCATCGCGGTCATGGTGCATCGCCGGTACCGCCGGGCCCGTACGTGATCGACGATCTGGGTGGCGACGTCCTCGCCCTCCTCGACCGGCTCGAGATCGAGCGGACCTCGTGGGTCGGCGTGTCGCTCGGCGGCATGGTTGGGCTCTGGCTCGCGGCGTTCGCACCCGAGCGGATCGAGCGACTCGTCGTGATCTGCAGCGCCGCCTACGCGCCGCCGGCGTCGGCCTGGGTCGAGCGGGCGGCAGCGGTTCGCGCGGCTGGAACCACGGCGACGATCGCCGACGCGGTCGTCGCGCGCTGGTTCACCCCCGACTTCGCGAGCAGCGAGCCGGCGAGTGTGGCCCGTGCCCGGGCGATGCTGGTGGCGACGCCGGCCGAGGGCTACGCGGGTTGCTGCGCCGTGCTCGAGCGGCTGGATCTGCGCAGCGCTCTGGGCACGATCGGCGCGCCAACGCTCGTGATCTCGGCCGCCGGCGACACCGCGCTGCCGCCCGAGCGCAGTCGCGAGATCGCGGCCGGGATCCCCGGCGCCCGCCTCGAGCCGTTGCCGCGCGGAGCACACCTTGCGAGCATCGAAGAGGCCACGAGCGTGAACGGCCTGATCATCGATCACCTCGCTGCGCTGCCGTCGCCCGGCGCTGCGGACTCCGGCCTGGCGGCTGGCAGCGGGAGGCGCGATGGCTGACCCAATCTACGACGGTGGGATGGAGGTTCGCAGGGAGGTTCTCGGCGATGAACACGTTGATCGTGCGATCGCCCGCACGACCGAATTCACCGCACCGTTCCAGGACTTCATCACGCGCTATGCGTGGGGGACGGTCTGGGCCCGGGACGAGCTTGACCGCCGCACGCGGAGCCTCATAACGCTCGCCGTCCTCTGCGCGCTCGGCCGCGAGCACGAGATCGCGATGCACGTGCGAGCGGCACTGCGCAACGGGCTCGAGCCGGCGGAGATCGCCGAGGTCTTCCTGCACACGGCGGTGTACGCCGGAGTTCCGGCCGCAAATCGGGCATTCGCGATCGCCGATGAGACGCTGCGCGAGGCCGGCGTCGTCCCGCCGGAAGACGCGCAATGACGGAGACGCCGACCCCAACCGTCGACGACGCGCCGCCCGGCTACTACGTCCAGTCGCTCGAGCGCGGGCTCGCGGTGATCAGCGTGCTCGATGCGCCGGAGCCGCTGTCGCTGAGCGAGGTGGCGCGCCGGGCAAACCTCTCCCGGGCCGCCGCGCGCCGCTTCGTGCTGACGCTCGAGCAACTCGGCTATGTGCGCCAGACCGGTGGGCGCTTTGCCCTGACGCCGCGCGTTCTCGAGCTCGGCTCCGCCTATCTCTCGAGCCTCACACTGCCGGACATCGCGATCCCGCACATGAAATCGCTGGTCGACCTGGTCAAGGAGTCGTGCGTGTTCTCGGTCCTCGACGGTGACTCGATTGTCGGCGTGGCGCGCGTGCCGGCAAGACGGATCATGACCGGCGGGATCGTGCTCGGCCAGCGCCTGCCGGTCTGGGTGTCGGCGGGCGGGCGGGTGAGGCTGGCGCACCTCGACGCGGAGGAGCAGGATGCGTTGCTCGCGCGGATCGAGTTCGAGCCTTTCACGGAGCGCACGATCCTCAGTCGTGTGGAGCTCGAGGTTGAGCTCGCGCGGATCCGCGAGCAGGGCTGGGCGATCGTCGACCAGGAGCTCGAGGTGGGCCTGCGTGCGGTTGCGGCGCCGGTCCGCGACCGTCGCGGCGTGGTCATCGCAACGATGGCGCTGATCGCTCAGGGGGCGGCGAGCCCGATCAGCGATCTGGCGCCGCTGCTCGTCCCACCGCTGCTCGAAGCGTGTGCGGCGGTACAGCGCGATCTCGCCGCCGGCGATCCGCGGCTCGGCTGGACGGCGAGCCCCGGCGTCCTGCGCTAGCGCACCGGGCGCCCGGCCCACGCGCTGGCTGTCCTCGCGCGGCCCGACGGTTGTGCGCCACCCGACCGCGGCAGCGCACCTCTTATCCCGTCGGTGTCTGCATAGCTCGCAGACCCGATAGTTGACGCAGATTCGGTGATTGTATACACTTCGCGATTCGATGCTTGAGGCGCGGGTCGTCCATTGGGAGGAGCAGGAGTTTGCCGAGGTGAGGCCCGGAATATTCGGGGCCACGATCGACACCCCGCAGCTCACGGCCACCTTCTACCGCTACGAGCCGGGTTCGAGCTGGGAGCAGCACAGCCATCCCGAGGATCAGATCACGACCGTCCTGCGCGGCGAGATCGAGTTCGTCGTCGCCGGCTCGCCGGTGACGCTGCACGAGGGAGAGCTCGCGGCGCTCCCCGGCGGCACGCCGCATTCTGCGACGGTCGGCTCGGTTGGCGCCGAGACGCTGAACGTGTTCACTAGTCGTGCTGCCCGCAGCGATGCCTGACTGGCTCGGCCTCGAAGGCCGTCGAGTTGTGGTTGCCGGTGGCGCCGGCACGATTGGTCACGCGCTCGTCGAGGGCTTCGAGGGCGTTGGCGCGCGCGTCGCTGCGATCGATCGCGACGCCGAGCCGCTCGCCGCGCTGGCGGCCCAGACCGGCGCACTGACGGTCCGCGCCGACCTGCGCCAGCACGCCGTGGCCCAGTCCGCCGTCGCCGATGCTGCCACGGCGCTTGGCGGCATCGATGTCTTCGTTCACTGCGTCGGTATCAACGACCGCAAGCCGATCGAGGATTATTCGCCGTCCGAATGGGACGACATCGTCGCGATCAACCTCTCGAGCGCATTCTCGACCGCCCAGGCTGCGCTCGCGCCGATGCGCGAGCAGGGCTACGGGCGGTTGATCTTCTTCTCGTCAGTCGCGGGTCGCAGCGGTCATCGCGATCACGGCCCCTACGCGGCGACGAAGGCCGCGATCAACCAGCTCTCTCGCGTGATCGCGAACGAGTACGCGGCGCGCGGCATAACCTCGAACGCGGTCGCTCCCGGCTACATGCGCACGGCGCTGACCGAGACCTACCTCGCCGAGCATCCCGACTACGAAAAGCAGCTGATCAGCCTGATCCCCGCGCGGCGCTTCGGCGAGCTCGATGAGGTCGTGGGCCCGGTGCTGTTTCTCGCTTCGCAGCATGCCGGCTTCATCACCGGCCAGGTTCTCTACATCGACGGCGGAAGGACGGTGATCTGATGGCCGGCCGCTTCGCTGGCAAGAACGTGATGGTGACGGGAGCAGGGACCGGCTTCGGGGCGACGCTCGCCGAGCGCGCCGCACAGGACGGCGCCGCGACGGTCGTGGTCCATTACCGCAGCTCGGCCAAGGGTGCGGAGGAGACCGCCGAACGTGTGCGGGCAGCTGGCGCGAACGCGCTGCTGGTTCAGGCCGACATCGTCTCCTGGGATCAGATCCGCGCGATGGCCGACACGGTCTTCGGTGAGCTTGGCGAGCTGCACGGCCTCGTCAATAACGTCGGCGACATGGCTTCCGGCCAGAACTCCTGGCGCGATGTCACCGAGGAGTCGATCGACCACGTGCTCGCAGTCGACATCAAAGGCACGATGCTGATGGTGCACGAGTTCGGTCAGCGCATGCTCGACCAGGAGCGTGGCGCAATCGTCAACATCGGCTCGACCGTGATCGTGCGCGGCAGCCCGCGCGCGCCCCAGTACGCGGCCGGCAAGTATGGCGTCCTCGGCATCACGAAGTCCTATGCGAAGGCGCTCGCGCCGAAGGTGCGTGTCAACACATTCGCGCCCGGATTCATGCGCACCGAGGCGGTGCTGAATCGGCCCGACTGGAAGGCGGGACGCGGCGAGGAGCTCGTGAAGGCGACCCCCGCTGGACAGATTCCGCTGCCCGAGGAGCTCGCCGGCTCCGCGCTCTATCTGCTGAGCGACGAGGCGGGTCACATCACGGGCAGCTACATGATCTGCGACGGCGGCTACTCGATGCTCGGGGCCTAGAGCGTGCGCCTCGCAAATCAGGACGGCCGGCTCATGGTCTCCCGCGAGGGCGACGGGTTCGTCGACGTCCTGGAGGCGAGCGACGGCCGTTTCGGCCCCGATCCGCAGTCGGTCTATGACAGCTGGGATGACTTCTGCGAGTGGGCTGCGGGTGCGACGCTTGACCCGGGCGCGTCCCTCGATCCCGACCGCCTCGGCCCTCCGGTGCCGGCGCCGCGCCAGGTTTTCGCCGTCGCGCTCAACTACCCGGAGCACGCCGCCGAGGGCGGCTTCGCCAAACCAGAGGTGCCGCTGATCTTCACTAAGTTCCCGACCTGCCTGACCGGGGCGAGGGCGTCGGTTGCGCTGGCGACCGAGTTTGTCGACTGGGAGGTCGAGCTGGTTGCGGTGGTCGCCAGCCATACATCTGGCGTCAGCGAAGCCGAGGCCTGGGGTCATGTCGCGGGCGTCACGGTCGGTCAGGACCTCTCGGCGCGCGACGTGCAGCGCAAGGGGCCGGCGCCGCAGTTCAGCCTCGGCAAGTCGTTTCCCGGCTTTGGCCCGATCGGGCCGTGGGTCGTCACGACCGACGAGCCCGGTATCACCGGTGAGCTCGAGCTCGAGTGCCTCCTCGACGGCGAGCACGTGCAGCGCGAGAGCACGAGCGCGATGATCTTTTCGCTGCCCGAGCTGATCGCCTACATCTCCGCGATCTGCCCGCTGCTGCCCGGTGACCTGCTGTTCACCGGTACGCCATCCGGCGTCGGCTCGCGTCGCGACCCGCCGGTCTATCTCAGGGCGGGCAACGTGCTCGTCAGCCGCATCGCCGGAGTCGGCGAGCTCACGACAACCTTCCACGACAAGTAGAGAGGCCGTTAGGAATGAAGCTGATCACGTTCGACGACGGTCGTGTTGGTCGCATTGACGGGGAGAGCGTCATCGAGCTCGACGTGCCCGATATGCGGACGTACTTCGAGCGCGGCGGCGACGTCGTCCCGACCGGGCGCGAGCTGGCGCTCGAGGCTGTCACGCTGCGCGCCCCGCTGGTGCCGCGAAAGTTCTTCCACACGGCGGGCAACTTCCGTGAGCACCACGAGGAGTCCGAGAAGGTCAACTGGTCGCATCCGGTGCTGCCCTGGATCGTCTTCTTCCAGAACATCGACGCGATCATCGGTCCAGACGAGGCGATCGTCTATCCCGAAGGGCTGACGAACGAGCTCGACTACGAGCTCGAGCTTGCCGCCGTGATCGGCAAGGCCGGCAAGTTCTTCTCACCCGAGGAGGCCGAGGACTACATCGCCGGCTACCTGATCTTCAACGACATCACGGCCCGCGACATCCAGCGCGTCGAGATGAAATCTGGGGTCTTCAGCCTCTGCAAGGGGATCGATACGTTCTGCCCGATCGGCCCGTGGATCGTGACGCCGGACGAGCTCGGTGATCCGCAGAACCTCGCGATGGAGTTGCGCGTCAACGGCGAGGCGCGACAGGTCTCCGACACGAGCAGGATGTCGGTCACGGTGGCCGAGATCATCAGCCACTACTCGCCGATGGGCTACAGCCCAGGCGACATCATCTCAACCGGCACCGTGGCTGGGGTCGCCGGGTTCAGTGAGGATGCGGCGTCGCTCTACCTGCGACCAGGTGACGTGGTCGAGGCCGAGATCGAGAAGATCGGCGTCCTGCGCAACCCGGTTATCGCGTGGGCTGAGCGACACGGCGAGCAGGCTCCGAGCCTTGCTCGCGCGTGACGCGCACCGGCTTGCCGAGCGCCGCTGAGATATCGGCCAGCGCCTGATTCAGCGCGATCGCCTCGTAGGCAGGTTCGAGGATCTCGATCACCGTGACCGCTGATCGGGCGAGATGCTCGGTCAGCTTTGCCGCCGCATCGTTACCGTGGCCCGCCTTGACGGCGTCGAGGATTCCGCGGTGCTCGGCCTGCGTGCGGTCGGAGAACGACCGGCCCATGTGGAAGCGGCGGTAGCGTTCGGCGTGATCGAAGAGCTCGGCGAGCAAGTCGCGGACGCGCTGCCCGGCGCCGGCGATCAGCGCCTCGTGAAAGCCCCGATGGGGGACATACCAGCGCGTGTAGTCCTGCTCGTCGGCGAAGTGCGCCATCTCGGCCATGTGGCCCTCGAGGTGGGCGAGATGCTCGGGCGTCATCGTCGGCAGCGACAGTCGCAGCGCTGCTGCTTCGAGCGGCAGCCGGATCGCGTAGAGCTGCTCGAGGTCGCTGATCGACAGCTCGCTGACGCGGACGCGACGGTTGAGCTCTGAATGCACCAGCCCTTCGTTCTGCAGCATCCGCAATGCCTCGCGCAGCGGCGTGCGACTGACGCCCAGCTCATCGGCGAGCGTGACCTGCGACATCGTCGTGCCCGGCGGCAGCCGGCCGTCGAGGATTGCCTCACGGATCGTGCGATGGACGTGCTCAACGCCCTGGCGTGTGGGGCTCGTTCCGGTCAAAGCAGCAAATCTGCGAAGTGTGCGCAGTTCAATGTATTGTCGAGAGTAACATGTGGTTTTGGCGCTGATGCAGATCGGCGAGACGGTTACGATCGCCGATGGATCGGTCGGCGGGCGGCGTAGTTCGCTCGCCGCGGCATTTCTCGGCATTCCCTACGCGCGTGCGACACGCCTCGCGCCGCCGCTGCCGCCCGAACCGTGGACGGCGCTCGACGCGCGTGAGTTCGGGCCCGCCGCGCCGCAGCCGCGCCGGCCGTCGGGTGACACGGTTTTCGGCCCGCCGGCGCGGGTCGCGGAGCAATGCCTGAACCTCAACGTCTGGACACCCGCCGCCGACACGGATGCGGGGCTGCCGGTCTTCGTCTACATCCACGGCGGTGGCTTCGTCGTCGGTCGCTCGGGGACCGCTGCGCTCGATGGATCGCGGCTTGCGGCCGCGGCCGGCGCGGTCGTCGTGACGCTTAATTACCGCCTTGGCTCGGCGGGCTGGTGCTCGCACCCGGACCTTGCCGAGAGCGCTGACGCGTCCGCCGGAAACTGGGGTCTGCTCGATCAGATCGCCGCGCTGCGCTGGGTGCAGGAGAACATCGCGGTGTTCGGCGGCGACCCCGGGCGCGTCACGCTCGCGGGCCAGTCTGCGGGGGCGCTGTCGGTCATCGATCTGCTCGCAGCGCCGGCGTCCGCGGGCCTGTTCGCCCGCGCGGTCCTGCAGTCACCCCCGATCGCCGATGCGGCTGCGCCCGCGGAGCTCGTCCAGCGCTGGGCGCGCGCGCTCTCGCGCGAGGCGACCGGCAGCGAGCGCTTCGATCCGGCGGCGCTGCGCGCGCTCACAGCGGAGGAGCTCAGCGCGCTGCACGATCGGGCGCTCGCCGCCGACGAGTTTCGCGGCACGCGCGGTGGTGCGCTGCCGACGATCGACGCCGCCAGCCTCCCGCGCGCTCCCATGGATGACCCGGCAGCGAGCCCGGAGGTCGATGTCCTGCTCGGAACGACCGCCGAGGAGGGGACGTTCTTCGCCTACCTGGCGGCGCCGCCAGGTGAGTGGAGCGAGCAGGACCTGCTCGCCAGGGTCGGCCACCTTCCCGGTCTCGACGCGACCCGCGCCGCCGCGCTCGTGGCGCAGGCGCGGGCCGCCGTGGACGGTGCGGGTCTGGAGCCGCGGGCGCTGTTCGGTCGCATCGCGACGGACGCGCTCGTCGTCGAGCCGGCGCTCGCGTGGGGACGCGCCCGCGCCGCCGCTGGCTCCCGCGTCCATCGCTACCGCATCGACCACCCGGGCCCGCTCGCGAATCTTGGCGCCACGCACTCGATTGACATCGGCCTGATGTTCGCCACGTTCACCGATGACAAGACGACGCGGGCGTTCTGCGGCGACGGCCCGGCGACGGCGTCAGCATCGGCGGCGCTGATCGACGTGATTCGCGCCTTCGTGCACGGCGAGGAGCCTGGTTGGTCGGCACTCGACGTGAGCGATGGCCCCGACGAGGTCGCCGTGATCGGCGGAGACGCGCCCTGGCGGATCGCGCGCGACGAGTAAAACTGTATACGGTTCGGCAAACTAGACACACTCTTGGTTTACCTGTAGGCTGCGCCAGCCGATGGACCGTCTCGCCGGAAAGGCCGCCTTCATCACCGGGACCGCCTCGGGCCAGGGCCGGGCCGCTGCCCTCCTCTTCGCCGCCGAGGGCGCCCACGTCGTCGGCTGTGACGTCAACGTCGACGGCGCCGCGGAGACCGTCGCGCTCGTCCGCGCCGCGGGTGGGCGGATCGACTCGTTCGCCCCGGTCGACCTCGGCGATCCCAACACCGCCGCACAGTGGATCGCTGACGGCGTGGCCGTGACGGGACGCATCGACATCCTCTACAACAACGCGTCGGTGCCGTGGGTTGGTCCGTTCTCCGAGATGACCTGGGAGAACTGGCGCTTCACGATCCGCAACGAGCTCGACCTGATCTTCACGGTGACATCGGCCGCCTGGCCGCACCTGGTCGAGGCGGGCGGCGCGGCGATCGTCAACACCGCCTCGGTCTCCGCGCAGCGCGGCGTGACGATCGTCGAGCAGGCGGCGCACGGCGCGGCCAAGGGCGGCGTCGTTGCGATCACGCGCCATCTCGCCGCTTCGGGTGCGAGGCACCGGATCCGGGCGAACTCCGTCAGCCCGGGGCCGACGCGCACGCCGCAGATCGACGAGTTCCTGCGCGATCCCGACCACCCGATGTCACTCCAGGCGCGCGAGCATCCGCTCGGCCGGATCGGCGAGCCCGAGGACGTCGCGCGCGTCGCGCTGTTCCTCGCCTCCGACGACGCGGCCTTCGTCAACGGCGTCGACATCGTCGTCGACGGCGGCCAGTCCGTCATCGTCTGAGCGTTTCGGACAGAATCCGCGGTTGTGGGTGGAGGTGGCGGCGAGCAGCCGCAGCTACGCGGTGCGCTCGGTAACGCCAACCGGCTGAAGCTCGGCACGTTCAGCACGAACCTCGACGGCGGCGGCGCGATCACGACGATGCCGGGGATCCTCCATCCCGAATGGGGACGCGTTCGCGCGATCGCCAAGACCGCGGATCGGATCGGGCTCGAGGTGTTCGTCCCGGTTGCTCGCTGGAAGGGCTATGGCGGGATCACCAACTACGCCGCGGCATCGTTCGACACGTTCTGCTGGGCGGCGGGCCTGGCCGCCGTGACCGAGCACGCCTACATCTTCTCGACCTGCCACGTCCCGACGATCCACCCGATCGTCGCCGCCAAGCAGCTGGCGACGATCGACCACATCTCCGGTGGGCGTTCGGGCATCAACATCGTCGGCGGTTGGTTCCGCCCGGAGATGGAGATGTTCGGGCGCAAGTTGCTCGAGCATGACCGCCGCTACGACATGGCAGAGGAATGGACCGACATCCTGCTCTCGCTCTGGACGACCGACGAGGAGTTCGACTACGCCGGCGAGTTCTTCACGATCAACGCCGGCTTCTCCGAGCCCAAGCCGCTGCAGCGTCCGCGCCCGCCGATGATGAACGCCGGCGGCTCTGGGCGGGGACTGGACTTCGCCGCGCGCTACTGCGACGTGCTGTTCGCCTACGTGCAGGACGACGAGGACTTCGACGACGCAAAGGCCTCTGTCGATCGCGTGCGCGAAAAGGCCCGCAGCTACGGGCGCGACGTGCAGGTCTGGACACAGGCCTACGTCGTCTGCCGCGACAGCGAGGCCGAGGCGAAGGCGTTCTATGACCACTACGTCCACGAGCTCGGCGACCAGGATGCCGCCGACCGGCTGATGCACCACATGGGCCTCGAGACCCAGCACCTCGGCCCGAAGAACTTCGAGCGGGCGCGTGAGCGATTCATGGCCGGGTGGGGTGGCGTCGGCCTCGTCGGGACCGCCGAGCAGATCGTTGAGCGCTTCGTGAGGATCGCCGATGCGGGATACGCCGGCTGCGTCCTGCTGTTCCCGCTCTGGGAGGAAGGCCTTGAGCGCTTCGAGCGCGACGTGCTGCCGCTGATGGAGCAAGCCGGCCTGCGCGAGCCGTTCATTACCGGTGCCGGCAGGTCGAGCGCCGGTTAGCGCAGCACGAGCCCGCCGTCGCTGCAGATCGTTTGGCCGGTCACCGCTCCAGCGGCCTCGGAGGCGAGGAATGCCACGGCCGCCGCGGCATCACTCGGTTCGAGCGCGCGCGGTAGTGCCTGGGCCTCGAGCACGGCGGCGAACGCGGCGGGCGAGATGTCGCTGAGGCTCGTCGGCGTTGGAGTCAGGCCCGGTTCAACCGCGTTGACCGTGATGCCCTGCGCGCCGAGTGCCTTGGCGAGCACGCGCGCGAGGCCTTCGAGCGCTGCCTTGCTCGCGATGTAGGCAAGGAACTCCGGTCCGGGCGGCAGCCAGACGGTGTTCGACGTGACGAAGATGATCCGCCCAAAGCCCTGCTCGCTCATGCCGGGCGAGAAGGCACGCGCCAGTAGCAGCGCCGCCTCGACGTTCACGGCCTGCACGCGGCGCCAGGCGACCAGATCAAGCTCCTCGAGCGTGAACTGATCGAACGCCGCCGCAGCATGGACGAGGATGTCGCAGCGACCGAACCGCTCGAGCACGGCGGCGGCGGCCTGCTCGACCGCCGCCTCGCTGGCGAGGTCGCAGGGGAAGTCGCCGCTGCGATCGAGGACCGCCACGTCGTGGCCCTGGGCGGTCAGCGCCTCGACGATCGCCCCACCGATTGCCCCAGCACCGCCGGTTACGAGCGCGACCCGTTGCACGGTTGGAGCGTATCGCAACGTGCGCGCAGACCTGCAATCTGTATACAATGCCGCCAGCGATGGCCACCAACCAGCAGACGGCGCCGGCCGCTCAACCGCGACGTGAGCTCCCGGGGACGCCGGAGCCGTACTCGCTCGCCGACGGCGAAGGACGTTCGCATCTGCTGCTCGGCCAGGTCGGACGCGCGCTCGCCGGTGAGGAGGAGACCGCGAACGCGATGTCGGTGATGACCGCGCTTGGCCCCGCCGGTACGCCGATCCCGCTGCACTTCCACGAGCGCGAGCACGACTTCTTCTACTGCGTTCGCGGCCGGATCCAGGTCTGGGCGGGCGATCAGAGCCGGATCCTGCTGCCGGGTGACATCGCCAGCGTTCCCGCCGGCATCAAGCATGCCTACCAGTTCCACGAGCACTACAGCCAGTTCATGGGACCGATCGTTCCCGCCGGATGGGATCGCTTCTTCGACTTCTGCGGTACGCCCTACGCCGGCCCGGCCTACCCGAAGGTCGATCCGTCGCCGCCGCCGGTCGAGAAGTTCGGCGCGGCGCAGGAGCGTTTTTCGATGACCTACGTGTTCGACGAGCCCTACGCCGAGCTGAGCACGGGCCCCGACAATGCGCTGCCCGGAGCGTCCGAGGCCTATTTCCTGCGCGCCGGTGAGGGACCGAAGCACGAGCTCTTCGGGCAGGTCTGCTTCCAGATCATGCGCGGCGCGGAAACCGGCGATGCCGTGTCGATGACCGTGACGGAGGGCGCGGCACCGGCCGCGATGCCGAGCCACGTCCACCACACGACCTATGAGGCGATCTACTGCCTCGACGGCCGGCTGCGCGTGACCGCAGCCGGCAGGGACCACCTGTTGACGCGCGGCGACTTCATGTCGATCCCGGTTGGAACCGAGCACAGCTACACGCTCGAGGGCTACTTCACGCGCTTCGCGACGATGTACGCACCGGCCGGCATCGAGCGCTTCTTCGAGCTCGTCGGCGAGCTGACCGAGCAGGCGATCTTCGCCGAGCAGCCGGCGGCGGCCGATTCCGACCGCCTCGCCGCTGGCGCCGCCGAGCTCGACATAGAGCTGGTCGCCTGATGCACGTCGGGCTCGCGATGACGGCGCGTCAGCTGCCCTCGGCGCCCCGCTCGCTGGTCGACATCTACCGTGAGCAGATCGAGCAGGCCGTCCTCGGCGAGGAGCTCGGCTTCTACAGCTGGCGGCTGGCAGAGCACCACTTCGCCGAGGACTCGCACAACCCGTCGCAGTTCCCGCTGCTCGCAGCCGTCGCGACGCACACCGAGAAGATCCGCCTCGGCCCCTACGTGCTGCTGCTCGCGCTGCACAACCCGATCCGCGTCGCCGAGGATGCGGCGAGCGTCGACATCCTCTCCAATGGCCGGCTCGATCTGGTCATCGGCGCCGGGCCGATGCCGAACGAGTGCGCGGTCTTTGGGATCGACCGCAGCGAGGCGTTCGGTCGCACCTACGAGGCGCTCGAGGTGATCCAGGAGTGCTTCGACGAGGAGGAGTTCAGCCACGACGGCCGCTACTTCCATTTCGAGGGCGTGCGGATGACGACCAAGCCGGTCCAAAAGCCGGGTCCGCCGATCTACATGGCGGCGATGGGCCCGCAGAGCCTCAAGCGCGCCGGCAGCCGCGGCTACAACCTCGGGTCGGTGCTGCACACCCCGCTCGTCGGCGTCTATGAGGGAGCTCAGGCGGAGGCCGGGCGCTCGCGCAGCGACTACAAGCTGATGTCGGGCCCGATCGCGGTGCATCTGGCGCCGAGTCGCGAGCAGGCCTGGGACGAGTGCGAAGCCGGACTGCACTGGTGGATCGAGTTCTATCGCCGCCGCGGCATGGACATGCCCCATCCGCCAATCGGCGAGTTGCGCAAGACGCCCGGCGCCGGGATCTTCGGGATGCCGTTCGCCGTCGGCACGCCGGAGGAGGTCCTCGAAGCGATCAGCGTGCACAAGGACGCCGACATCGAGGAGCTCGTGATCCAGTTCAACCACCCGGGCATGAGCGGCAAGCAGATCAACGACTCGATGAAGCTCTTCGCGGACGAGCTGCTGCCCGAGATTGCGGGCTGGGGTCCGGCCCGTTAGGGCGCCAGGCTGCGCTCGAGCGCGATCTCGTAGAGCGCAGGCGTCGCGTCCGGGCTGAGCTCAGCGATCAGTTCGTGCGCGCGGCGCACGCAGTGTGCGCCGAACACGCTCGCGGCGCGGTTGCCGTCCCGTTCGATCGCCGCGGCAAGCATCTCGCGGCGCGTCTCGTCTCGGTCCCCGTAGGAGCTGGGCAGCAGATTCACGAGCCGGTAGCGCTCGGCATGATCGGTCAGCTGATCGATCGCCGCTGAGAGGCGACCGCCGGCGCCCGCAGTGAATCGTGCGTGGAACGCATCGTGGGCGGCCTGCGCGCGCTCGGCGCGCGCGGTTTCGGCGCCCTCGTGGGCGTCGCCTTCGTCGCTCGCGACTTCGCAGAGACGCTCGAGCTCCGCGATGTCCGCCCGCGAGAAGGTCTGCACCGTCTTACAGATCGCGAGCGTCTCAAGGGCGATCCGCATCGCGTAGAGCTCTTCGACATCGCCGACGCTGAGCGGCGCGATCCTGATCCGCTGGTTGGGCTCGAGTTCGATCAGCCCATCGCGCTCCAGCATCCGCAGTGCCTCTCGCAATGGCGTGCGCCCGAGGCCGAGCTCGCGACCGATCGCAACCTGCGTCGTGTGTGAGCCCGGTGGGAAGCGGCCCGAAAGGATGGCCTCGCGCACGAGCTGGTGTGCGGTGGCAACGGACTGACCGTCTCGTCGCGCCGGTTTTGTGACAGCTGTCTGTGGTTGTGCGGTTCGGGACATCGTCTCGGATTGCGCCGGGTGGTCGCGCTCCCGGCACGGCCCGTAGCCAGGCACGGTGCGTCGAGCAACCGCCATCAATATATACATTGTCTGCATAAGCCCCAAGCAATGCGGGGAACTTGCTGGTGCAACTGCATTGCCTTTGACAGTGTGCATACACTTCTGCCAGAATGTGTATCCAAAGTTGGGGGTAGGCCCGTAGTGCTCCTGGAGGGGAGAGGCAGATGAGAAGCAGTGCGCTGGTGGCTGATCCACAGTTCACGCAACGTGTTGCAGGCGCGCACGCGATCAGCCAGCTCCTCGACGGCCCTCACCGCGTGCCCGGCGCGCGCCGCTGATGACCAGGCTTGTTATTCGTCGCCTGCTGCTCGCGATCCCGCTCGTCTTTGCGGTCTCGTTCATCACGTTCGTGCTCGTAGCGCTGACTCCGGGCAACCCGGCGGTGGACCTCCTCGGTACCTCCGCCGGCAAGGCCGCATATGCAGCGGTCGACCGGCAGCTCGGCTTCGACCACTCGATCTGGGTGCAGTACTGGCACTGGCTCGAACACGCGGTTCAGGGGAATCTCGGCGTCTCCCTGCTGAACCAGGAATCGGTCGTCACAGAGCTCGCGCAGCGCCTCCCCGTCACGCTCGCGCTCGTCATTGGTGCCACGCTCGTCGCGGCGATCGGCGGTGTCGCGCTCGGCACGCTGAGCGCGACACACGGGGGCATTGCCGGGCGCAGCACCGACGTGTTCGCGATGCTTGGCTTCGCGATTCCGACGTTCTGGCTCGGGATCGTGCTAGTCGATCTGTTTGCCGTCCATGGCCACCTGCTGCCCGCGACCGGTTGGGTGCCGCTCGGGCAGTCACTCTGGGGCTGGATCAAGTCGTTATTGCTGCCGGTCGTGACGCTCGCCGCAGGCGGTATCACCGCGGTCACGAAACAGACCCGTGACGCGATGCGCGAGGCTCTCAGCCGGGAGTTCATCGACGCGCTACGCGCCGACGGCGTGCCCGAGTGGCGCGTCGTCTACATCCACGCGCTGCGCAATGCTGCGATCCCGATTCTGACGCTTCTGGGCACGATCTTCGTCGGCCTGCTCGGCGGCGCGGTGATCGTCGAGCAGGTGTTCACGCTGCCAGGCCTCGGAAGTCTCGCCGTCAGCGCGACGCAGGCCCACGACCTGCCCGTTGTTGAAGGAATCGCCGTTTACTTCGCCCTCGGCGTCGTCGCCGTCAACTTGGTCGTCGACCTGCTCTACGGCTGGGTCAACCCAAAGGTCCGGCTGACGTGAGCACCGTGGTCTCACCAGACGTCATCGAGCGCGCGACACCTCCAAGCGCGCCTCCCGTGACGCCGCGGTTTCTGCGGCGGCTGATACGCCGCCCATCGGCGGCGATCAGCCTCGGAGTACTCGCCTTGATCGTCTTGGCGGCAATCTTCGCGCCGCTCGTGGCACCTGACTCGCCCAACTACGCCGACCTCGCGCACCCGCTCGCCGGGCCAACGCTCGCGCACCCACTCGGGACCGATCAGCTGGGTCGCGACCTGCTGAGCCGTCTCATCTATGGGGCCCGACCGGCGATCGTCGAGACGCTCGAGGTGGTCGGGACGACGCTGGTGCTCGGATTGCCGATCGGGCTGATGTCGGGCTTCATCGGCGGCTGGTTCGACCGGATGGTGATGCAGGTCATCGATATCGGAATGGCGATTCCCGCGATGGTGGTGATCCTGATTGTGCTGTCGGTCTTTTCGAATGATTTCGACATCGCGATGATCGCGCTTGGCATCCTGCTCGTGCCGCCGTTTGTGCGCAACATCCGCGGTGCCGTCGTTGCCGTCCGGGGCGAGCTGTTCGTCGACGCCGCACGCGTTGCCGGGCTCTCGCCGCCGCGCATCGTCTTCCGCCACGTGTTGCCACGGGTCAGCGGCCCGGTCCTCGTGCAGGCGACGCTGCTCTCGGCGATCTCGGTTCTCTTTACGAGCGGCCTCGGCTACCTCGGCTTCGGCGTACAGCCACCGAACCCGTCGTGGGGGACGATGGTTGGGAACGCGCAGCAGGTCATCAACGAGAGCTCGTGGCCACTCGTCGCCGCGGGCGGAATCGTCGGGATCACGGTGCTCTGCCTCGGCTTGCTCGGTGACGCGATCCGCGACGTGAGTGTTGAATCCTGGACCGGTCCGGTTGCGCGGTCCCGTCGCCACAGCGTTGCGCTCGCCGCTCCACTGGACCGGGAGCTCGCTCCACGTGAGCCGAATGCCGACGCCCTACTCTCTGTGCGCGGCCTGCGGGTCGCCTTCCCTCGCCAGGGCCGTAGCGTGCTCGTCGCGCAAGACGTCGATTTCGATATCTATCCCGGCGAGGCCGTCGGGCTGATCGGCGAGTCGGGCTGCGGCAAGACGTCGGTTGCCCGCGCAGTCATCCGGCTGCTGCGCGGAGGCGGCGAGGTCGTGGGTGGGCGGATCGTCGTCGGCGGTCGCGACGTGCTCGCGCTGGACGCAAACGAGCTGCGCCGTTTCCGCGGCGGCGAGGTCGGCTACATCTCGCAGGAGCCGCAGATCTCGCTCGACCCGACCTTCAAGGTCGGAGCGCTGCTGCGGGAGGCGATCAAATGCCACAGCGACATGTCCCGCGCAGCGGCTCGTGCTCGTGCCGTCGAGCTGCTCGAGCTGGTCCGCCTGCCGGAGGCCAAGCATGTCCTCGCCCTCTATCCACACGAGCTGTCGGGCGGTATGGCCCAGCGTGTCGCGCTCGCGCGAGCGCTGGCAGGTCGACCGCGGCTGCTGATCGCCGACGAGCCGACGACCGCGCTCGATGTGACATTGCAATCCGAGATCCTCGGGCTGCTGCGGAGCCTCCAACAGGAGACAGGGATGGCACTGCTGCTCGTCAGCCACGACTGCTGGGTGATCTCCGAGCTCTGCCAGCGTGTCCTTGTGATGTACGCCGGGCAGGTCGTCGAGCAGGCGCCCGTCGACGCTCTATTCGACCGGCCCGCGCATCCCTATTCCGAGCGCCTGCTGCTCTCCGATCCCGGCTCCGTAACCGATGATGCGCAGCCGCTGCCGACGATCCCAGGCACTGTGCCAGCGCCAGAGGATTGGCCTTCCGGCTGTCACTTCCGCGAGCGTTGCGATCACGCGAGCGCCGCCTGCGCCGCGGCGCCGATCCCGCTGGCGGAGCTACCCGGGGGCCGCGAGAGTCGCTGCATCTTTGCCCACGACCTGTATGACGGGCACTCCACGCCGAGCGGGTGCAGCACGCGATGAGCACGGCGCCCGCGCTGCTCGAGGTGCATGACCTCGAGGTCACCTATCGCGCCCACCGGCGCGAGCTTGCCGCTGTGCGTGGCGTCAGCCTGAGCATCGCGGCCGGCGAGACGGTTGGCCTGGTGGGGGAGTCCGGGTCGGGTAAGACCACCATTGCGCGTGCGATCCTTGGCCTCGTTGCGGTGCGGAGCGGCAGCATCTCGCTTGCTGGCCGCGACCTCGCCGGCGCACGCGGCGCCGATCGGCGAGAGCTTTCGAAGATCGTCCAGGTGGTCTTCCAGGACCCCTACAGCTCGCTGAACCCGGCACTCAAGATCGGCGCAACGCTGGCGGAGCCGCTCCGCGCGCTACATGGCAAGAGCGCCGGCGAAGCCAGACAGCGCAGCCGCGACCTACTCGAGCGCGTCGGGATCGACGCGGCTGCCGTCGATCGCTATCCGGCGAGCTTTTCGGGCGGTCAACGCCAGCGTGTAGCCATCGCCCGTGCGCTGATGCCCTCGCCGGAGCTCGTGCTCTGCGACGAGGCCGTGAGCGCGCTTGACCTGTCAGTCCAAGCTTCCGTGCTGAACCTGCTCCGCTCCCTCCAACGCGAATTCAATCTCGGCTACCTCTTCATTGGCCACGATCTCGATGTCGTGCGCTACATGTCGAGCCGGATCGTCGTCCTCTACAGGGGACGCGTGATGGAGCACGGCCTCGCCGACGCAGTCGCACGGCGGCCGTGTCATCCCTACACCCAGGCGCTGGTCGCCGCCAAGCCAGGGCGCGGCAAGCGCTCCGCCGCGGTGAGCGTGACGCCGCCCGCGGGCAGCGACGTTTCGACGCCCGCAATTGGCTGCCCTTTCGAGCCGCGCTGCCGTTACGCCATCGAGCGTTGCGCCAGCGAGACACCTGAGCTGCAAGCGACAGGCGACGGCGGTGCCGCCGCCTGTCACAGGCTGGGGGACATCCCAGCCCTGCCTGCAGCACTACAAACACCGCCGCGCAGGGCGAAGAGCGCTTGAGCGGCGGCCGTTCGCGATAACGCAAACAAGGAGAAAATAGATGAGAAGGAGAGTTACTCGAGTCCTCGTCGCCGGCGCGCTTTCGCTCGCCGGCGTCGCTTGGGGTCTCGTGTCCGAGTCGAGCGCCTCCAGCGGGACCGGCGGAACCCTGACGGTTGGCATCGCTGAACCATCCAACAGCCTCGATCCGACTGGCGCTGCGCCGCCGGATTACATCTACTACGCCTACGACCCGCTCATCTACGAAACCTCAACCGGTAAGTACATCCCGGATCTGGCGACGTCCTGGGGCGAAGCCGGCAAGAGCAACACGCATTTCCTGATCACTCTGCGTCACGGTGTCGACTTCTCAGATGGCTCGGAGATGACCGCGACGGATGCGGCGAACTCGCTGAGCTACTACGCCACTACGCCGGGGTCCAACCAGGTCAACGCCGGACCGGTCGCGAGCGTGTCCGCGATCGGCAAGTGGAAGGTCGAGATCAACTTCAAGACGCCGGTACCCGAGCGCGACGTGATTCAGTCGCTTTCGCAGGACTTCACCTTCGGCGACATCATCGGACCGAAGGGCCTGGCCAACAAGTCCTCGCTCGCAACGAGCACGGACGGCGCTGGGGAGTACGAGCTCGATGCGTCGGCCACGGTCGCCGGCAGCTCCTACACGTTCGTCCCGAACCCCCACTACTGGAACAAGTCGGCGATCAAGTACTCGAAGGTCGTCGCCAAATTCTTCATGTCGGACAGCGCTGAGCTCGCGGCGATCCAGACGGGGCAGATTCAGTACGCCCAGAACATGCCGGCGCCCGACGTCGCTGCCGGTGGGTCGTCAGGACTGCGCATCTCGCACGGTCCGGGCAACGTGCCGATGCTGATGCTCGAGGGGCATCTGACGGGGCCGCTCGCCAACGCCGATGTGCGGGAGGCGATCGGCTATGCGCTCGACCGCTCGGCGATTGCGGGAACCGTTTACTCGGGCCTGGCAAAGCCGCAGGTCGAGCTCGGACTGAAGGGGTTCCCGGGCTACGACGCGGCTGATGCGAGCTACTACAGCTACAACGTCAGCAAGGCAAAGCAGCTGCTCTCGAGCGGTGGCTATCCGAATGGCTTCACGCTGACGTTGCTGGACGCGGCGGCGCTCGATAAGGGCGGCACGCTTGCGGCAGCGGTCGATAGCGAGCTGTCGGCGATCGGGATCAACGTCCAGCTGACGCTCAACAGCGGCAGCTTCGGCGACTTCCTCACCGCGCTCGGCTCGAAGAGTTACGACGCATTGCTCTTCCCGCCACGTGCGCAGGACATCTACGGCGAAGCGACGCAGACGCTGCTGCCGGTGCAGGGCGGAATCGGCAACGTGTTCGGCGCGAGCGATACGACGCTCAACTCGCTGCTGGCCGCGAACGCAGCGGCAACGAAGCCTGCGAAGCAGACCTCGACCGCCGTCGCGGTGACGCACCGCCTCGATCAGCTGGCCTGGTGGATTCCGATCGTCAACGAACTCTCCAACCAGATGACGAGCACCTCAGTCCACAACGTCGTGAAGTCGTTCGAGACGGTTGACCTGGACCCGGTCGCGCCGCTTTCGAGCCTCGAGTGGACTGGCTAGGTCGCGCAGCATGAGCAAGGAAACCGCAATCACGCTCGGCGGGCATCTGCCCGCCGAGCCGCGGACTCTCGCCGATGGGGTCCGCTTTCTAGAAGGCATTGAATACGCGACCATCCGCGGCTTTCGCCCGCTGCTGCTCGACATCTACCTACCGGTGTCGGCGGTGCCGGCGGCGGCGGTCGTGTTCGTGCACGGCGGCGGCTGGGGTGTCGGGACGCGGCGCAGCATGTCGCCGACGATCGACGATTGGGCGCCACCGGCGTTCGAGCGAATCGCCCGCGCAGGATTCGCGGTGGCAACCGTGGATTACCGCCTGACGGGCGAGGCGATTTTCCCGGCGCAGCTGCACGACGTGAAGTCCTCGGTGCGTTGGCTGCGAAGCAACGCGGAGGCGCTCGGGATTGATGGCGATCGGACCGTTGCCTGGGGGGCCTCGGCCGGCGGCCATCTCGCCGCGCTGCTCGGCCTCACGGGTGCGGCTGGCGTGCTCGAGGGCGACGTGGGCGTGACGGGCGTCTCGAGCAGTGTTTGTGGCGTGATCGACTGGTACGGACCGACCGACCTCGTGGCCATGGAGGGCCAGTCGGACGGCTCCGGCCCGATGGATCACGACTCAGCCGGCTCGCCGGAGGGCAGCCTGATTGGCGGCGTTGTCAGTGAACTGCCGGAGCGTGCGCGTGAGGCGAGTCCGATCAGCTATGTCCATCGCGGCGCTCCGCCGTTCCAGATCAAGCACGGCGCCGCCGACAAGGCTGTGCCGCGCATACAGAGCCAGTCGCTGGCGACAGCGCTCGCCCATGCCGGCGGACGCGTCGACTTCGAGCTCGTCGAGGGCTCGGACCACATGTGGATCGGCGCCGCCGATGTCGAGGCGATCTTCGAGAGCTCGCTCGAGTTCGCGCTCGAGGTCACGTCGGCCTAGGACGCGGTGGTCGCAGGCGACCACCGCGCAACCAAGCACTTACCAATACAAGGAGAATCGATGACGGATCTGAGCCTCGAGCAGCGTGTTGCCCGCATGGAGGCAGTGCACGAGATCGAGAATGTGATGGGTCGCTATTCGTACTGGCACACCGCGAACATGCATCGCGAATGCCTGGCTCTCTTCGCGCTCAAGACGCCGGGAGTTCGCGCGGAGATGATGTGGGGCATCTACGAGGGGCCTGAGAGCCTCGACCGCCTATACCCGGGCTTCCACGTCTGGACCGACGGCGACGCGAAGGGCAAGATGCACATGCACGCCCTGACGACACCGGTGATCGAGGTCGCAGCCGACCTTGAGACGGCGAAGGCGACATGGATCTCGCCGGGGCACGAGACGATGTCGTTTCTCGATGGGGCCACCGAGCCCGAAGCGGCATGGGCATGGTGTAAGTACGGCTGCGACTTCATCGTCGAAGATGGCGCCTGGAAGATCTGGCACCTCCACGTGTATGGCATCTTCATGGCCGACTATCACCACAGCTGGGTCGAGGCACCGAACGATCACCCAGCGCCGCCGATGCCGGATGCCTACCTGCCAGATCACCCGCCAACGACGCACTGGCAGTACGCGACGGACCGTGTATACGTCAATGAGCCGGCGCCGCCCGAGCCTTACGGGACATTCCAGGAGTCGGACGCCTACTGAGAGCTCTTCGCGACGGGTCGCCTGGTGGCGGCGTCCCGGGCGGGCCCGGCTACCGCCGGCCCGCCGCCGCGAACCGCTTCATCCCAGGATGTGGCTCGAAGCCGACGCGCGCGTCGATCACCGCAGGCAGACCGGAGTCGAGCGCCCGTTCAAGCGCAGGCGCTACCTCCTCGGGGTGTTCGATCCTCTCGCCGTGGCAGCCGAACGCACGAGCTATCGCCGCGTAATCGGTGCCGCTGAGATCGGTTCCGAGCTCGAAGTCCTGGTGGTCCTGGCCGAGTCTGATTACGCCCCAGGCCGCATTGTCGTGGATCACGCTGACCGCAGCAAGACCGTAGCGGCGCGCGGTGTCGAGCTCGGCGAGCGTGAAGCCGAACGCGCCGTCGCCGGTGATGTTGATCACGGTCCGCTTGGGGAACAGCGCCTTCAACGCGATGGCGTAGGGTAGGCCGAAGCCGAGGTGCGCCATACCCGGTTCGTGAAAGCGGGTGCGTGGTTCGGTCGCGGGCGTCAGGTCGTTGCTCCAGAACGTGGTGTGGCCACCGTCGTAGGCGACCATGCTGTCCTCCGGCAACGCGTCTCCCAGTTCGCGTGCAAGCGCCGCCGGATGCATCAGCCCATCTGACGTCAGCTCCAGGGCACGCAGCTGATTGCGGTAGCGCAGGTATTCCTCGCGCAGCGACGCGAGCCAGGGCCTGGGCTCGCGCGCTCCCGAGCCCAGGGCCGCGAGCAGTTGCGCGAGTGCGAGCTTTGCGTCGGCGACGATGCCGACGCCGACCGCCGTCCGCACGCCAATCGCGGCGGGATCGATGTCGATCTGAATCAGCTCCTGGCCCGCAGCTCCGACGATCGGTGTGCTGCCGTCCCACCACCAGGATGAGAAGCGCATCCCAACCGTCAGGACCACATCCGCCTCGCGGCAGGCGCGCACGATCGCCTCGCCGCCGACCACGCCACCGTGGCCGAAGAACCCGGGGGATTCGCTCGACACGACGCCGAGGCCCATCTGCGTGCTGCTCGCCGCGGCGCCCAGGCGTTCGACGACGGCGCGCAGTTCTCCTGTCGCATCGCTCGTGACGACTCCGCCGCCCGCGAGGACCAACGGCCGCTGCGCCGCGGACAGCAGGGCCGCTGCGCGCTCGATCAGGTCGTCCGGAGCCCCCGGCCCACGCGGCGGGCGAAAGCGCTCGATAGCCAGATCAAGCAAGTCGTCGGCTGGGCCGGCGCCAATGTCCATCGGCAGCTCGAGCGCGACCGGGCCGGGCCGGCCGCCGAGCGCTTCGCCGATTGCGCGCTCGAGCATCTGAGGGATCTGCGAAGGATCACGGATCGAGCCACGCCATTTCGTGCAGCCGGCGAACAGTTGCTCGTTGTCGGTTGCCATCGTCAGCCCTGATGGGTGGGTCAGGTGCGTCGGCACGCCCGAGACGAGGACAAGCAGCGGCACGCTGTTGTTGTAGGCGCTGCCGAGGCCGCCGACGAGGTTGTGCGAGCCGGGGCCGCTCTCGCCACAGCAGACCGCGAGGCGGCCGGTTGCCTGGAAGGTCGCGCCCGCCATCCAGGCCGCGGCACTTTCATGGCGAACTCCGATCCAGCGGAAGTCTTCGGGCGCGGTGGCGACGGCCCGCATGAATGGGGCTAGCTTGCCCGCCGGCACGCCATAGACCTCGCGAATTCCGCCCGCTGTTAGGCAGCGCGCGACGGCATCACCGCCGTTCATCGGCCGGCGCATGTGGTTGGGATCACAGATACCATTTTGGACACAAGATGGCCAATTGTCTCCAAGATGAGCGCACATTCGTCGGCTGTCGCATCCCGCGAACGTCGCTCAAAGGGGATCAACTTGGGTACAGTACGGGAAACTGTGTTCAGATCGGTGGTATGCTCGCACTCTCGGAGAGGCGTGAGTGAGGGCGAGCGGTCGGTGCCAAGGTGGCAGCGTCTGGAGGGTCGGGATGAGAGCACGAGGGTTGAGTTCAGCTGGCGTGGTTGAGCGGCCGTCTCGGGACCGCGGATGACGCTGCTCGACGTCCAGGCGCTTCGTATCACCTACGGCGGCGTCGTCGCAGCCAATGACGTCGACCTCAGTGTCGAGGAGGGCAAAGTCGTCGGTTTGATCGGGCCAAACGGCGCCGGCAAGACCTCCGTGATCGACGCCCTCACTGGCTATACGGCGCCGAGTGGTGGCAAGATCCTGTTCGACGGCGCGGACATCTCGAAGCTCCGCGCACACACACGTGCGCGTCGAGGGCTGGCCCGTACGTTTCAGTCGGTCGAGCTGTTCGACGACCTGACGGTCGACGAGAACCTGCTGGTGGCCAGCGAGCGTGCCGGGGTCCGCCACGCGCTGCGTGACCTGTTCCTCCCGGCCCGGCAACCCGACCGTACGGCGGTGGAC